>ENA-ORUO01000398-ORUO01000398.1-human-gut-metagenome-genome-assembly--contig:-NODE-398-length-53912-cov-16.936647_pt1 | contig 53912 bp, 50 predicted proteins | sample MGYA00242082_ERZ509215 | MGnify/ENA primary metagenome ERZ509215 (study PRJEB26280, sample SAMEA2338829) | human gut metagenome | biome: human gut; feature: human-associated habitat; material: faeces... | reverse complement strand
GGGTACTTACTATATCGGCAAAGGCAGCATTGACGTAGTAACGAGTACGGACGGCAATGTACATGTGATTCAGAACAGAATCGCCTACATAGATAGGGACAACGAGATCGTGATCAAGGACGGCACCAGCGAAGCGGATACCACCCTGAAGGATGCTGCCCGTGCTGCGGCGACCCCTGCGGCAGACCCTGCCGCCACCCACGCCACGCAGGAGCTGGAAGCAGCCGGGTCTGCGGACGCTGCCGGGGAGAGCCAGCCTGACCCGGACACAGGCTTTACCCTGAACGAGACCGGGGAGGACTCTGCCCAGACTCAGGAGGGCAAGGACACCACCAAGAAGGATGAGGACACCACGGAGCCCTCCACAGACAATCCCAAGAAGGATGTGGTGTACCAGCTCGATCCGGCAGACCCGGAGCCGGAACAGCAGGCCACGAAACCCACCCTCAGCACCTCTGCAGACCCTACGGCAGAGACCCGGGAGGCCACTCAGGCCAACGCCCCTGCGGCTGCTCCCACCGCCCCCACCGCCACCCCGGCGGCTGATCCTCCGGCAGAGGGCAGCGCCGGAAACCCCACCACGAATGTCATCAAGGTCATCAATAACTGGGTGGGCGAAGCGGCCAAGGAACTCAAGATCCGGCTCAGTAATGTGAACATTAAGGTGGAGAAGAAAGTTAATAAAGCTGCAATGGATGTCTCCGGCGACGGAAAGACAAAAGTTGAGCTGGACGGCCAGAATGTTTTGGATAGTTCTGGAACCGATTATCCGGCAAGCTATCAGGCAGGACTGCGCAAGCAGGGAGAGGGAACGCTGATCATCACAGACGAGACCAATGACGAGGGAAAGAAAATCACCACCCCCAAATCAGAATCAGACACCTCCGGCAGCCTGACCGCAAAAGGTGCAGGTGGGAAAGGAGCGGCAGGCATCGGGGGAAGTGCTGCCGAAGGCACAAAAAACATCATCATTGAGGGCTATGCAACGGTTCACGCAGCAGGCGGCGGGTATGGCGCAGGCATTGGCGGCGGCGGCTACTATGGAGAGGAAAAACCTGGAAATGCAGAAAACATCATCATCCAGGGCTATGCAACTGTTGACGCAGAAAGCGGCGGGGGTGGCGCAGGCATTGGCGGCGGCTTTGCAGGAAATGCAAAAAACATCATCATCCGGGGGCATTCCAAGGTGAAGGCAACCGCCGGCGATGGCGCTGCCATCGGCGGCGGCAGTGCTGGGTGGGGCAGCTATTACGGTGGCTCGGCAAAGGGCATCGTGATCTGTGACCATGCAACGGTCGCTGCAAGGAGTGACACTGGCGATGGGGCCGCCATCGGCGCTGCCGGAGATAATGGCAAGGACACCGAAGCAGAGGTGACCATTGGTACGGCCGGGGCTACCGCAGAGCAGGAAGATGTCCATGTCACGGCAACCGGGTTCTGCGGCTCTGCCATTGGCAATGGCGCAAAAGGTACCAAGGTCACCATTCAGGGCCATTCGACCATCCGGATGGAGAGCAGAAAAAATTCCACTGCGATCGGAAGTAACTATGGAAATGTGGAGGTCAATATAAAGGACAATGTTACCATTGATGCCAAGGATGAGGGCACTTCAATCCGATATGAAGGAGGAGGCTCCGGTATCGGCGGCGGGGATATTCGGGTCGATTCGAACAGAAAAGTTGTAGTGAACATTGACGGCGGAACAAACGGAAAAGTCAAGATCGGCGATGGGGTTCAAATATTTGGAAAATATGGTGCGATTTCCGGTACCGAGGTCAACATCGGCAACAATGTGCTGCTTAAAATGAAACCATGGGGATCGCCGGATGATAAGTATATCAATGTGAAAGGTGCTGAGGCTGCGGTAGGCACAAGAAATAACCCCGCAGCCGGCGGCCTTGTAAACACCATTGGCGATAATACGGAGCTGTGGTATTATAAGCGGGGTGTACAGCATAAGATCGTCCATGGCAAAAATGTTTGCACCAAAAACGAGATCAACCGCCAAGAGCCCACCTGCACGGAAGACGGCTGGGTGAAGTACGGATGCACCTATGAGAGCGATAGGCATGCCACTGCCCCGGAGCATATCGACGAGTGGACGGAGACTATCCCCGCCACCGGCCACCGCTGGGGCGAGTGGGTGGAGGACACTGCTGCAGGCACAAGGACCCGCGAGTGCAGCGTTTGCCATGCAAGGGAGACCGAAGCCCTGCCCTCCGACACCAACAGCGCCCTTGAGCTGCGGGTGGTGGACGCTGAGGGCATGGACCAGCCCTTTACGGTGAGCCAGAACGGCACCCTGCGCACCTACACCGGTGCCTACGACACCGCCACTCTTACCGGCGACCTGAACACCCTGCGCTACCTGCAGGACCACGGCGCACAGACCATCCAGTTCGTCACCAATGGCCAGACCAGCAGCTTTGCCATCAACGACCTGCTGGCACAGGGCAGCGGCAGCGAGGTGTTCTACCTCACCCACCGTGGGGCCGAAGAGCCCACCCTGCTGCTGGTGGAGGCAGACCACAGCGATCTGGTGAAAGACTAACCATCCTCGGAGGCGGAGAGTTTCCGCATCCCTCCTTATTGCATAAGCAGACCCCCCGGCACTTCCGCATGGTGCCGGGGGGCTTTTTTGGTTATAGAGATGACGCTTTCCCTCACCTCTAAGGCTCTCCCTCTGGGAGAGCTGGCGCGTGAGCGCCTGAGAGGGCAAGGATGCTGAGACAAAACAAAAACACAGCGATAAGATGACTCTATCAAAAGCCAATGCTTATCGCTGTGCAGATGCTCTTTGGAGACGGGCTTGCCCTCTCCGTCTGCTTCGCAGACACCTCTCCCAGAGGGAGAGGCTTTCAGAACGATGAGCAGGGAAGCAGCTTACTCCACGCTGATCATATAGTAGTAGACCGGCTGACCGCCCCGGATGTGGCTGACCTCAACGTGGTTGGGGCATTTTGCCTTGACGATCTCGGTCACCTTCTCGGCATCCTCGTCGGAGACGTCGCAGCCGGAGATGATGGTGACGAAGCTGGAATCCTTCTTGCACATACCCCGGGCCAGACGATAGGTGGCCTTGGTGATGTCGTTGGAAGTGGAGACGATCTTGCCGTTCTCCAGGGCCATGATCTCGCCCTTCCGGATCCGCTTGCCGTCGTACTCGCTGTCGCGGGCGGCGTAGGTGATGAGGCCGGTGGAGACCTTATCGGCGGCAGACATCATGTTGATGGTGTTGGCCTCCACGGTAGCAGAGGGGTCGAAGTTCAGCAGAGCGGTGATGCCCATGGGGACGGTGCGGGTGGGCAGAACGACCACCTGACGGTCAGCCAGCTTCTGGGCCTGCTCAGCAGCCATGATGATGTTCTTGTTGTTGGGCAGGACGAAGACGGTCTTGGCCGGGACGCTCTGGATGGCGGCAAGGATGTCCTCGGTGGCGGGGTTCATGGTCTGACCGCCGGAGACGACAGCGTCAGCGGCCAGGTCGGTGAAGACAGACTTCAGGCCCTCACCGGCGGCGACAGCAACGAAGCCATAGTCGCGGCTGGGGTCAACGGCAGCGTAGATGAACTCGCTGGCGGGGTCGGGCTTCTTCTCGGCGGAAGCCTGCTTCTCGAGGCTCTTGCCCTGCTTCTGGCGGGCCAGGAACTGCTCGTGCATATTCTCGATCTTGAAGTTGGTGAGGTAGCCGTACTTGATGGCCTCGCTCAGGATCTTGCCGGGGTCGGCGGTGTGGACATGGAGGTTGATGACGTCATCGTCCTCGATGCAGACGACGCTGTCGCCGTTGGACTCGGCGAAGGCGCGCATCTTTGCGGCGCTTGCGCCCTCGTTCTTGTTGATGAGGAACTGGGTGCAGTAGCCGTTCTTGATGTCCTCCACCTTCATCAGGTCGTCGGTGAAGACGCCCTTGCCGGCGTTCTCGGTGGAGAGCTTGGCCTTGTTGGGGACAGCCTCGCCGCCGGCTACGATGTCCTCACCGTGGAAGACCTTGCCCATGCCCTCGAAGATGATCATGATGCCCTGGCCGCCGGCGTCCACGACGCCAGCCTTCTTCAGGACGGGCAGCAGGTTGGGGGTGTCCTCCAGAGCCTTCTGACCGGCGGCCAGCACCACGTCCCACAGCTCGGCCACATCCTCTTTGCCGCAGGCAGCAGCTTCCTCGGAAGCGACGCGGGCGACGGTCAGGATGGTGCCTTCGGTGGGCTTCATGACAGCCTTGTAAGCGCCCTCGACACCCTTCTGCAGCGCAGCCACGATGTCGGCGGCGTCAGCCTCCTTTTTGCCCTCCAGAGCCTTGGAGAAGCCGCGGAACAGCAGGCTGGTGATGACGCCGGAGTTGCCGCGGGCGCCGCGCAGCATGGCGGAGGCGGCGGTCTTTGCGGCCTCGCCCACGGTGCAGCTGTCGTCCATGGCCTGCAGCTCACGGACGGCTGCGCCGACGGTCATGCCCATGTTGGTGCCGGTATCGCCGTCGGGGACGGGGAACACGTTCAGCTCGTCCACGCGGGAGCGCTGGTTGTTGATGTTGTTTGCGCCGGAAATAATGGCGTCGCGCAGGATCTTACCAGAAATCATTGCTTTTTACTCCTTATATCTTCCCGGTACCCCCGGGCGGGCTTTGTCTCATCAGGCAACCACGTCATCGACCGATACGACCACGCGGGCGACTTTCAGGCCGGTGGCCTGCTCCACCTCGTCCTTCACGCGGTGCGAGATGGAACGCGCGGCGGTGGAGATGTTCAGCCCGTAGCTGACGGCAATGTGCAGCTCGATCACGAGACGGCCCTCTTCCTGTGTGACACGGACGCCCTTGGCCGAATCGTCCACGCCGCGCACGGCGCTGCGGACACGGTCGGTCAGATCACGGGGGGCCATTGCGGCCACGCCGTAGCATTGTTTGGTTGCTTCGCCCACGAGCGTGGAAAAATACTCGGCTGAGAAGCTGACATCTCCCAGCGGAAAACGGGAAGTGATCATAGTCGCTCTGCTCCTTTTATTCATTATGATACCCCGTCCGCACGGCGGCGGGGCGGTGCGCGGGCCTGAAAAGGCGGCGTACCACTTTTATTATACAACTTTATGAGGAAGCTGTACAGCACATAATTGCTGACAGAAAGAAAAAAGTCAGGCACGGCTTACCCGTCTCGGTCTGTTTCGACACCGCAATGCCGGTATACTGAAAGACAGACAGAGCCGCAAAGGGCCGCGTTCCTGTTGTTAGTATAGCACAAAATCCTTCGCAGTGCATCCATTTCGTGAATATTTATCCGACAAAACAAAAGGTGATTGTGAATAAAATATAAAAGATGACGCAGACGTCTTTATCTTACTATGAAAAAGTGCTAAAATCTAAGGTGGCAAGAGTAAGACTGTATCCGGCACAGGATGCCGGGGCATTCGGCTGCCAAGGTGCTGAAGACAGGAATTTGCTGCGGCTGCACAGGAGCTGCGGCCCGGCGGCGGAAAAGTTCACAATAGGAGTTGTTTTCATGAATATTCTGTTTTTCCTTTCCCCCAAGCAGGATCTGATGTATGTGTACGATGACTTCACCCTCCGCCAGACGCTGGAAAAATGGGAGAACAACCGCTACGCATCCATCCCGGTGCTCAACCGCAAGGGAGAGTATGTGGGAACTCTGACGGAAGGGGACATCCTCTGGGGGCTGAAAAAGTTCCACGGCCTCGACCTTGAGGCGGCAGAGGACATCCCCATCCGGGATTTTGCCCACAAGCGGGACTACAAGGCCGTCACGGTCACCACGAGCATGGACCAGCTCATCGAGGCGGCCATGAACCAGAACTTCGTCCCCGTCGTGGATGACCGGGGAATGTTCATCGGCATCGTCCGCCGTCAGGCCATCATCCGCTACTGCTACGACCGCTCCCGCGCTGCCGCCGCAGAGCAGCGCAGAAAGCCCGAAAAGCAGGAAAAACGAGTCCCGGTTTCTGCCGGGGTGCAGTAAAACAGGAAAAGGCCCCGCCGCTCTGCATGAAATGTGCAGGGCAGCGGGGCCTTTCTATGCCTGTGGGAAGGGGAGAGTGGTGCTTCAGCCCACGGTGAGGCTGGAATCGGTGAACCGGTGGGTCAGGACAGCCTCGGCGTCCTCACTGCCCATAGCCAGAAGCTCGTCCACCGAGAGGGTGGTGGAGCAGAGGATGGTCTGGAAGGCGATGGTCTCGATGCCCTCAGCCCGCAGCTGACGCAGCGCGGCCAGCGAGATGCGGAAGGAGGCTGTGAACCGTCCGACGCAGACGGTGAGGGTATTGCCGCTCTGGGTGCTGGTGTAGGAGATGCGCTGGCCGTCCTTGTCGGTGACAGTCAGGCCGGGGAGGGGAGAAACGGGTGCGGACGGGGCGGCAGAGCCGCCGTCAGAAGAGGAAGAAGACTCTTCCGGCTCCACAGGACGGGGGGTAGAGACCTGATCGATGACCTTGCCGTCGGCATCGGTGGCGGTGACTTTTGCGCCCGGACCCAGCTTGTCCTTGATGGTGTCGAGGACAAGCTCACTGCCGTTCTGTGAGAGGGCCTTGCCATTGGGACTACCAGCCTTGGCGGTCAGCTCGAGGCTGCCCGACAGATCGATGCTACCGTTGCGGCTGTAGATGCCGTTGCCGCCGGAGCCATCACTGCCCGTACTATCGCCTCCGGTGGCAGTGACCGTACCGCCGGAGATGGCGACGCTGCTGCTGCTGTAGATGCCGTTGCCGCCGGAGCCGTCTTTGCTGTCGCCGCCGTTGGCCGTGACCGCACCGCCGGAGATGGCGACGCCGCTGCTGCTGTAGATACCGTTGCCGCCGGAGCCGTCTTTGCTGTCGCCGCCGTTGGCAGTAACCGTACCGCTGGAGATGGCGACGTCGAGGCTGCTGATGCCGTAGCCGCCGCTGTTGGAGCTGCTGTCGCCGCCGTTGGCAGTAACCGTACTGCCGGAGATGGCGACACGGTTGAAGCTGGAGATGCCGCTGCCGCCGCCGAAGCTGCCGCCGTCACCGCCCTTGGCAGTGACCGTACTACCGCCGGAGATGGTGACGTCGCCGCTGTCGCTGTAGATGCCGTTGCCGCCGGAGATGGTGCCGTTTCCGCCGTTGGCAGTGACCGTACTACCGCCGGAGATGGTGACGCTGCCGCTGCTGTAGATGCCGTTGTCGCCGTCGCCGCCGTTGGCAGTGACCGTACCGCCGGAGATGGTGAGGCTGCCGCTGCTGTAGATGCCGTTTGCGCCGCTGCCGCCTTGGGCCGTCAGGCTGTCATTTTCGCCGCCGGTGATGGTGAGACTGCCGCTGCCGTAGATGCCGCTGCGGGAGCTGTCGCTCTTCAGCGCGTTGTCGCCATCCAGCTTAATCGTGGTATTGCCGCTGCCGGTCACGCTTACGGCGGCTTTGTTCCGGCTGCTGGTGTCGATGTTCACATCCTTGAGTGTGACCTCGACCTTATCGTCCTTATCGTTGGCCTCGATGGTCACGGTGTGGGAAGAAGCGGTGTTCTTATCACTATTTGTGATGATGGTGTCGGTGTCGCCATAGGTGGTCGTACCTTTCTGGGTGACGTCGTTGCCGGTCTCACCTGCCTTCACGGTGATGTCACCATCCTCGATGTGCCATATATCGGCAAAAGCCGGGGCGGCAAGGGTGGTGAGCATTGCGGCAGTCAGGATAAACGCTGCTGCCCGCTGAGAGGCCGGACGGGGTGAATCGATCCCCCCCGTATGGAGAGGGCGACCCAGAACACGCATCGCAAGCTTACGATAAGACAGCATACAAAAACCTCCTTTGAACGGTGAAAAGAAATGGTGAGACCGTAGAATATCAGGTTGCTTTGAATATACCACATCTGCGGGAAAAAAATCAACAAAACCTGCGCGAATCGCCCTGTTTCCTGCGTGAATGGAGAAAACCCGTCAGATTTTGGCTCTGACAAAGAACCTGCTTATCGCTGTGCGGCGGCTCTCGGGAGACGGGCTTGCCCTCTCAGTCTCGCTCCGCTCGCCAAGGCCGGGTTGCGGCTCCCAGCGTCTGCTTCGCTGCCGCTCGCATCCTGCTGGCCGCGGCCCCAACAGCTCCTCCCTGTTTCCGCCACTGGCGGCGGTCGTCGCCGTTGCCCCCAAAGGGAGAGGCTTTTCTGAGCCTTTTTCCTCAAAAAACTTCCGAAGATACATTTTATTGGACTTTTATTCTGCTATACTCCTGTCAGAACAAAAAGACACAGGAGGGAAGAGGAATGAAAGACATTGAGCTTCGGTATGTGGGCGGTCATGTGGAGGTGTATACGGTGGCGGGCGCGTTCCTGTTCTCGGCGGACACCCTGCGGGAGGCGATGGAAGAGCTGGATGCCGCCTGATGCATTCCCGGGAATACCGGAAAGCACCGGGCGGGAGTTAGAAAATACTAATGTAAAATGAATGTAAAATTCAAGAAAAGAACCGTCTAAGAAGGCCCGGAAATCTTAAAATTCCGGTCAAAAAAGTGATTTTCCTGTAAAATAATGCTTGTTGAGCCGGGGGGTTCGATGCTATAATAAAAAGGACGGCGTTTTGCGTATGGAGAGCTAAGCACAGCCGTCTTGTGCAATGGAGCAATAGGAAGATTTTAGGAGCATTGTTTTATGGACATTACACACATCACCTCTCTGCTGGGCGGTATTGCGCTGTTCCTGTATGGCATGTCGATCATGGGTGCCGGCCTCGAAAAGCTGGCCGGCGGCAAGATGCAGGGCATATTGCAGAAACTGACTTCGTCCACCATCAAGGGCGTCATTTTCGGCACCCTCATCACCGGCGTCATCCAGTCGTCGGCCGGTACGGTCGTCATTTGCGTCGGCCTCGTCAACTCCGGCATCATGACCCTTACGCAGTCGGTAGGCGTTATCATGGGTGCAAACATTGGTACTACGGTCACCGGTCAGCTCATCCGCATGGCGGATATTTCGGGCGACAGCCTTATCCTGACCCTCATCCAGCCCAAGACGTTTGCGCCGGTGGTGGCGTTTATCGGCTGCATTTTTTATGTGTTCATCCGCAACGCGAAGAAAAAGAACATCGGCCAGATCATGCTGGGCTTCGGCATCCTGTTCACCGGCATGAGCCTGATGGACACCGGCGTGTCGCCCCTGCGTGAGAGCGCAGCGTTCCAGGAGCTGTTCGTCACCATGACCAACCCCATCCTCGGCGTTCTCGTGGGCGTGGTGGTCACGGTCATCATCCAGTCCTCTTCGGCCTCTGTGGGTATCCTGCAGGCGCTGTCCAGCACCGGCCTCGTCACCTTCAGCTCGGCCATCCCCATCGTGCTGGGCGCCCACATCGGCACGGCCTTCACCCCGCTGCTGACCATCGGCGGCTCCTCCAAGGACGGCAAGCGCGCCGCCCTCATCCACCTGTACTTCAACATCATCGGCAGCGTCATCCTGCTGGCGCTGGTCTATGCAGTCCAGTTCACCATCGGCATCCCCATGTGGGGCGATGTGATGAACAAGAGCAGCATTGCAAACATCCACACCATGACCAGCGTCATTGCGATGCTGTTCTTCCTGCCCTGCAGCGGCGTGCTGTCCAAGCTGGCCATGATGACCGTGCCGAACAGCGCGGAGGAGGCGCAGGAGCTGAGCATGCCTGTGCTGGATGAGCGTCTGTTCAAGAGCCCGGCTGTGGCTCTGCAGCAGGCTAAGAACGCGGTGGTCAAGATGTCCCGCCGCGCAGCCCGCAACGTCGGCCTCGCCACCCCGCTGCTGCTCAAGATGGACGAGGACGTCGTGAGTGCCATCGATGTCCGCGAGAACCTCATCGACCGGATGGAGGTGGACATCTCCAACTACCTCATCAAGCTGGCAGACCAGGAGCTGGGCGACGCAGAGAGCCATGAGGTGACCGAGCTGCTCAACTTTGTCACCGAGTGCGAGCGCATCGGCGACTATGCAGTCAACATCAAAGAAAAAGCGCAGGAGCTGACCGACAAGGAAGTCACCTTCAGCGAGAAGGCACAGCAGGAGCTGAAGCTTCTCGACAATGCGCTGGAAAAGATACTGACCCTCACCACGGACGCCTTCGAGTTCGACGACGCCCGGACCGCCAGCCAGGTGGAGCCGCTGGAACAGGTCATCGACATCCTCGTGGAGCGGCTTCGTGCGCAGCACATCAAGCGTCTGAAGGATGGTGCCTGCTCCATTGATACCGGTGTCGTCTATCTCGATGTGCTGAACAATGTAGAGCGTATCTCGGACCACTGCTCCAACATCGCCGCCCGTCTGGTGGGCATGGAGGCAGGCGAGGACTATGACTCCCATACCCTCAAGAACATGATGCACCACAACCCCACCAAGGAATATATGCTCAACTACGAGCAGTGCCGCAGGGACTACCTCGTCCCGCTGGAACAGCTCGAAGCCTGATTCTGATAAAGGATAAAAACAGTGCAGACCTCCCCGGGGAGGTCTGCACTGTTTTTGTTTATTCACCCAGGTCTTCCAGCAGCGCCCGGAGGGCCGTTTCGCCGGTGACGTAGAGGCCCTGCTTGAGCCGGAGGGCATCGGCCTCGGGCAGAAGATTGACATAGATGCCGGTGCGCAGGAGCCGCTTGTCGGGCAGTCCGTTGTCGGAGCAGGTGTAGACGACCACCCGCCCGCCCTCGTCGCAGAGGTAGAAGTCGGTGCCGCTCTGCCCGGCGGAGCCCTGCGCGGCCAGACCCGGCTCGGAGGCCGGCGTCTCTTCGCCGGAGTCGGCAGGGAAGGGGAGACTGGGCAGGGCCATCCAGAACAGGCTGAACACGATGGTAAAAATGCACAGCGCATAAAAAATGCAGAGCCAGACCTTGCGCATGGCAGTGGACTCCTTTCGGCTGAAATGGTGTTTCAGACGGTAGTATGTGCAAAAGAAAACTGCCTCAGACAGGAATGCAGAATTTTCACACCCGGATGCTGTACTTTGGCGGGGCAGATGTGCTATACTAGCATCGTATCCGGTCGATTCCCCCTTGCGGAAGCGGGCGGTGCGGACTATAATGTATTATTATGGCTGCGGGCAGTCTGGCCGCAGCAGGAACAGCGAACGGCATCGTCAGAGGATGCTTTGAGATGCAGAACAGTGAAAATTGCGATAGGAGGCAATCCTTATCTCAAACAATGAAAGACGGAGACTCCACAGTGATGGTGCGCTCCGGGAGCAGAACCGGCGGGTCCGTGAGCCCCGCGAACCGCAGGAGCAGGGAGAAAAGCAGGGCCATCCCGTTCTCGGATTCCTGGGCCGGACCATCGTCACCCTCGTCTGTCTGGGCATTATGGCGGGCAGTCTGGTGGCAGTGGGCGCTGTGTACTATGTGGTGCAGGCTACGGCCAGTGACGGCGACCTGCTGGACCTCGACAACATCGAACTGAGCCAGTCGAGCCTTGTGGTGGCCACCGACCCCGACACCGGCGCACAGGTGGAGTACGCCACCCTGCGCTCCTCCAACAGCCACCGCGTCTGGGCGGACCTCGAGCAGATCCCCACCAACCTACAGTATGCATTCATCTGCACCGAGGACAAAGACTTTTACAGCGAGCCGGGCGTCAACTTCAAGCGCACCATCGGCGCGATGATCAATGAATACCTGCTGCCCATCTACAGCTCCAAGCAGGGCGCTTCTACGCTGGAACAGCAGCTCATCAAGAACCTGACCAGCGACAAGAGCGCCAGCGGCATCGAGGGCGCACTGCGCAAGCTGCGCGAGATCTACCGCGCCCTCATCCTGAGCCGCAGCTACTCCAAGGAGACCATTCTGGAAGCCTACCTGAACACCATCAGCTTCACCGGTACCATCCAGGGCGTCCAGACGGCGGCAAACGAGTACTTCGACAAGGATGTCAGCGAGCTGACCCTCTGGGAGTGCGCGTCCATCGCGTCCATCACCAAGAATCCCACCAACTATAACCCCTACACCAACCCCGAGAACCTCATCAACCGCCGGAACTTCCTGCTCTACAATATGTGGCAGCAGGGTGTCATCTCGGAGGATGATTACCGCAACGCCGCTGCCCAGCCGCTGGTACTGGCAGAGACGGACAACACGAAGAAGAGCAGCTCCACCACCTCTTACTTCACCGATGCCCTCTTCAACGAGGTGGTGAAGGACATCATGGCCAAGGAGGGCGTGGACGAGTCTACCGCCCAGAGTATGCTCTACACCGGCGGCTACACCATCGAGGCAACGGTCAACCCCAAGATCCAGACCGCGATGGAGAACCTGATGCTCAACACCGACGACGCCTACTTCCCGGCCGGCTGGCATGAGGAAGAGGTGACCAGCATCTCCGACGACGATGTGCAGGTCTACAATGAGGACGGCACCCCCAAGACCCGCACCGGCGACGACGGTACGGTCTACTATTACCGCAATGTCCGCACCCAGGCGGCGATGGTCACGCTGGACTATGACGGCAATGTCATCGCCATGGTGGGCGGTCTGGGCGAAAAGACCAAGAGCCTTTCCCTGAACCGCGCCTACGGCGTCACCCGTCAGACCGGTTCTACCATCAAGCCCATCGGCGCCTATGCGCTGGGCATCGAGTATGGTCTGGTCAACTGGTCCACCATGCTCAACAACTCGCCCCTCTACCTCAAGCAGGATATGGTCATCCGTGACGAGGACTACTGCCGCCGGAACGGCCTCATGGGCCTGACGGACAAGCAGCTGAAAGCCTACCCCAACGCATGGCGCAGCTGGCCCCGCAACTACGGCGGCAACTACGGCGACGGCTCCGACCTGCCGCTCTGGAACGGCCTCGCCCGCTCCCTGAACACCATCGCCATCCGCGTTGGCGACCTCGTGGGTGCGAACAACATCTTCAACTTCGTCTACAATACCCTGCAGCTCAGCACGCTGGACCCCGTCAACGACGTGGGCCTTGCACAGATGGTCATGGGCAGCCAGACCCACGGCGTCACCCCGATGTCGCTGGCGGCGGCGTTCCAGATCTTCTACGACGGCGAGTACACCACGCCTCACCTCTACACCCGTGTGCTCGACCGTGACGGCAACATCTATATGGAGAGCAACGACACCAGCTATCAGGCGCTGACGCCCCAGACGGCCTATGTCATGAACCGTCTGCTGAAGAACGTCCTGTTCTCCAGCGTCGGTACGGCCAGCGGCCGCTACCCCAACTCCAACGGCATGGAGGCCTTCGGTAAGACCGGTACGGCCAGCGATGAGAAGGACCTGTGGTTCGTGGGCGGCACGCCCTATTACGTCACCGCTGTGTGGTGGGGCTACGATGCGCCTTACGATATGACCAAGACCCTCGGCAAGCAGCAGGCCAAGACCCGCACCTGTGTCACGGCCTGGAAGGCCCTGATGGAGCAGGTTCAGGCAGACCTGCCCTATAAGGCATTCCCGGCGGCTGACGGCGTCGTGGAGCGCAGCTACTGCACCCAGAGCGGCCTGCTGGCCAGCGGCTCCTGCCCGAGCACGGCAGTGGGCTACTACCGTGCCGACGACCTGCCCGACGTCTGCAATTATTCCCACGGTCAGGCAGCTGTCGCCAGCGAACCCCTCGCGCCTGAGCCGGACACCACCAACCTGGACACCGACTGAGGCAAAAATCGTACTTTTCGGCACATCGGGTTGCAGATTCGGTGCGCTGAAGGGGTACTTCACGGCTCAAAACTGGATAATCTGACAAAATAGCATCCGACCTCTTGCAATGCAGGGAGTCGGATGCTATTATATTTTCTGCAAGAACACTTGTGTTTGAGAGGTGAACAAGTTGGAACGCCGTTTTTATCTGGTGGACGCGCAGGTCCTGCCGGAAGTTTTCCTCAAGGTCGTCCGGGCCAAGGAGCTTCTGGCCAGCGGAGAGGCACGCAGCATTTCGGCTGCGACCCGCAGTGTAGACCTGTCGCGCAGTGCATTTTATAAATATAAGGACTGCATTTTCGACTCGGAGAATGGCCGCGAGGTCATCACTGTCATGGCGACCCTGCGGGACGAGACGGGTGCATTGCAGAGCCTTCTGGCCGGCATCAGTGCCGCCGGTGCCAGCATCGTGACCATCAATCAGTCTACTCCGGAGAACGGAGCCGCGCTGGTGGCTGTCACCATCCGTACCGACACCATGCAGATGACCCCCGAGGAGCTGACGGAAAAGCTTTCGCGCCAGCGGATGGTCGTGGGCGTACACTGCGGATACAATCTGTGACAGTACATTCATAGAAAAAGGAACGAGGGCAGTATCATGGCAAAAATCGCGATTCTGGGCTTTGGCACGGTGGGCAGCGGCGTGTACGAGGTGCTCTGCCGCAACGCCGCAGGCGTCTCCCGCCGCGCAGGCGAACCGGTGGAGGTCAAGTACATCCTTGACCCCAAAGACTTCTCAGGTCATCCGGCTGCACAGCTGTTTATAAAGAATTTTGACGCCATTCTGGAAGACCCCGAAGTAAAGGTCGTCGTCGAGACCATCGGCGGCACCCGCTTCGCTTATCCTTACGTCAAGGCCTGTCTCGAGAGCGGCCGGAGCGTCTGCACCTCCAACAAGGAGATGGTGGCCACCTACGGCGCAGAGCTGCTGGCTCTGGCCAGGGCACACAACTGCGCCTTCCTGTTCGAGGCTTCCGTGGGCGGCGGCACGCCCATCATCACCCCGATGCACCAGTGCCTCGCGGCTAACGTCATCACCGAGGTGGAAGGCATCGTCAACGGCACCACCAATTTCATGCTGACCAAGATGGTGCGGGAGAATCTGGGCTTTGACGAGGCTCTGAAGATCGCTCAGGAGCTGGGCTACGCCGAGACGAAGGACCCCGGCGACGATGTGGACGGCCGCGACGCCTGCCGCAAGATCGCCATCCTGTCCTCGCTGGTCTGCGGCCACCAGATCTACCCCCAGAACATCCCCACCCGCGGCATCCGCGACATCACGGTGGATGATGTGGCTGCGGCAGAGAAGCTGGGCTGCGTCATCAAGCTCATCGCCTGGATGAAGCGGGGCGAGGACGGCAGCGTTGCCGCCGGTGTCGAGCCCTGCCTCGTGCCGAAGGCAAACCAGCTGGCCGGTGTCGATGACGTCTTCAATGCCGTCCTCGTCAAGGGCGATATGCTGGGCGACGTGGTCTTCTATGGCAAGGGCGCGGGCAAGCTGCCCACCGCCAGTGCTGTCGTGGCCGACGTGGTGGACGCCCTCAAGAACGGCGTCAAGGTCCACGACAGCCTGTTCTGGCAGCCCGCCGATCCGGTGGAAGGAATGCTCACCGACCCCGCTCCCGCCGCATACTATGTGCGTGTGGAAGGCATCGCCCCGGCGGTGGCCGAGGCCATCTACGGCAAAGGCCATGTGGTGGAAGAGCATTTCGACGGCTGCTCCTACTTTGTGGACAGCGCCGACGACAAGGCTCTGGCCGAAGCAGCCCGCAAGGTAGAGGCCATGGGCGGCAGCGTGAAGCTGGTGCTCCGCCGCCTGCCCGAGGACGCCTGAGTGCGAGAAAAGAGGGAACTGCGATGAAGATAAAAGTTTCCGTCCCGGCCACCAGTGCCAACATCGGCTCCGGCTTCGATGCGCTGGGTCTGGCTGTGACCTTGTACAATACCGTGACCTTCGAAGAGAGCGACCATCTGGACATCTCGGCGGCGGACGGCACCCGCATCCCCCGCGGCGAGACCAATCTGGTCTACCGCTCGGCCAAGGGTCTGTTCGATAAGGTCGGCAAGACCATGCCGCCCCTCAAGCTCGTCCAGACCAACGCCATCCCGATGGCCCGGGGCCTCGGCTCGTCCTCGGCCTGCATCATCGCGGGCCTGCTGGGCGCGAACCGGATGCTGGGCGATGTGCTCAACACCCAGGAGCTGCTGACGCTGGCTACCTCCATCGAGGGCCACCCGGACAATGTGGCACCGGCCCTTCTGGGCGGTCTGGCCAGCAGCGTTTTCGAGGACGGCGTCGTCTACTCCGTCAAGCGGGATGTGGACGAGAGCCTCTGCTTCGCGGCCATCGTGCCGGACTACAAGCTGCTGACCGAAGCCGCCCGTGCGGCCCTGCCCAAAGAGGTCACCCACAAGGATGCGGTGTATAACCTGTCCCGTGCGGCCCTCATCCCGGCGGCGTTCTGCGAGGGCCGTCACGACCTGCTGGCCATTGCCACCGAGGATAAGCTCCACCAGCCCTACCGGATGCCCCTGATGCCCGGCTCGAAGGAAGTCTTCGATATGGCGCGGCTCTGCGGTGCCAAGGCGGTGTACGTCTCGGGCGCCGGCAGCACCGTGATGGCTGTGGCCGAAAAGGCCAACGCCGAGAAATTCTACTCCAAACTGGAAAAGGGCCTCGAGCTGCTGGAAGGCTTGGACGGATGTGAAGCATTTACACTGCTGCGGCTGGATGCCGACAACACCGGTGCGACAGTGGAATGATAAACAGGACCGGAAGTGCAAGACCGCTTCCGCCCGGTGTACCCCTCACACACTGAGGGAGCAAAAAGAGGAGAGTGACAAGATATGGCGTTGATCGTACAGAAGTTCGGCGGTTCTTCGGTGAAGGACCGGGACCGTATCTTCAACGTGGCCCGCATCGTGGCCAACACCCACAACGCGGGAAATGACGTGGTCGTGGTAGTGTCCGCACAGGGCGACACCACCGACGACCTCATCACAAAGGCAGCAGAGATCACCCACAACCCTTCTGCCCGTGAGATGGATATGCTGCTGGCAGCAGGCGAGGAGATCAGTATCGCCCTGCTGGCTATGGCTCTGAACGAGCTGGGCTGCCATGCCACCAGTCTGACCGGCTGGCAGGCAGGCTTCCGCACCGACCGTGCCTACACCAAGGCCCGCATCACCAAGCTGGAGACCGAGCGCATCTCTTCGGAGCTGGAGCGCAACCGCGTCGTCGTCGTGGCAGGCTTCCAGGGCCTGAACAAGCTGGACGACATCACCACGCTGGGCCGCGGCGGTTCCGATACCAGCGCTGTCGCCATCGCAGCAGCGCTCCACGCCGACCGCTGCCAGATCTTTACCGACGTGGAGGGCGTCTACACCGCCGACCCGCGCAAGGTGCGCAACACCCGCAAGCTGGATGAGATCACCTTCGACGAGATGCTGGAACTGGCATCCCTCGGCGCACAGGTGCTCAACAACCGCAGCGTGGAGCTGGCTAAAAAGTATAATGTGGAGCTGGAGGTCCTCTCCAGCCTGAACCCCGTGCCCGGCACGGTCGTCAAGGAGGTTGTAAAAGACGTGGAAGGTATGCTGATCAAGGGTGTCGCAAAGGACACCGACGTTGCTGTTATTACGATCCTGAATGTTCCCGATGAGCCGGGTACCAGCTTCAAGATCTTCGGCCTGCTGGCCCAGAAGAATATCAACGTGGACATCATCCTGCAGTCCACCGGCCGCGACGGCAAGAAGGACATCAGCTTCACCTGCGCGGAGAGCGAAGCTGAGACTGCCATGCGCGTCCTGCGCGAGAGCGCAAAGTTCGACCAGGTCACCTGCGACGAGACCTGCGCCAAGGTGTCCATCGTGGGTGCCGGTATGCAGAGCCACAGCGGCGTGGCCTCCAAGATGTTCGAGGCTCTGTCCAACAACAACATCAACATCAAGATGATCTCCACCAGTGAGATCAAGATCTCCTGCATCATCGACCGTGAGGACGCCGACAAGGCTGTCAGCTCCATCCACGAGATGCTGTTCGAGTAAGACGTGGCTTCAAAGCCGCCGTGCCGTGCGTCCTGCGCCGGTGCGGCGGCTTTTTGCGTACACAATTTTTTTACAGCCCCTGCCGTTTACACCCAGATAAAAGGGGTGTATAATATTATTATGTGCCTGTATCCAGGGCGAACGTCAAAAACAGGAAGGAAGCTGCATCATGGAGCAAAATCGACCCGCACCCCGCCGCGCGCTGTCGCCGAAAGAACGCCGCCGGAGACACCGTATCCGCCTCGTGCGCAACTGGACGGTCTTTCTGCTCAGCTGCGGCGCGGCCATGGCTGTGATGACCGGCGGCATCCTCTGGCTGCTGCCCAGGGCCTATGCCCTCATCGCACCGCCGACGGCCTTCGAGGCCCGGGAGTATGAGGGCGGCGCGGAGACGGACCTTTCGGATAAGCGCCTCATGCTGGTGAATGCAAACCTTCCCCTGACGGAAGAGCCGACGCCGGAGCTGGCCGTGGCCGATGATGCCACCGGTGCTTCGCTGGAAGCCGAGGCCGCCGCAGCCTACCGCGAGATGGCCGAGGCCGCAAAGCAGGATGAGATCGAGCTGGTGCTGACGGCAGGGTATCAGGATGCCGCCGCCCGCCAGAGCAGCTATGAGGCCGCGGTCCAGAGCTACCGGGAGTCCGGCTGCTCGGAGGAAGAGGCCGCTGCCAGGGCTGCGACCGTTCAGCCTGCGCCGGAGGCCAGCGAATATGCCACCGGCTACGGTGCCGACATCCTCGCGGCAGACAGCATGGAGAAGGACACCGGCTTCGCGGACACCCGTGCCTATGAGTGGCTGGAAGCCTATGCCGCAGAGCACGGCTTCATCCTGCGCTGGCCGCAGGAGCGTCAGGCCGCCACCGGCATGGTGTTTGAGCCGTGGCACTGGCGGTATGTGGGCAGGGACAACGCCCTCGCCATCCGCGCCTCCGGCCTCTCGCTGGAAGAGTATTTGGCGCTGGAACAAACGAAATAATACAAAAGGACGATAGAACATTGAGACAATCCCAAATCGCACCCGGCGTCCATCTCTCGTATGACGCCGCACAGAAATTCAACCGCTGCCGCATCAGCATCCACTTCGCGTTCCCGGCCCGCCGCGAGACGGCCACGGCCCACGCGCTGCTGCCGCTGGTGATGGAGCGGGGCTATGCCGACTGCCCCGACATGACCCAGATGACCAAAAAGCTGGCCCGCCTCTACGGTGCCGACCTGACCGTGGACGCCCGCCCCATGGGCTGCAGCCACAACCTCTGCGTCAGCATCACCGGCATCAAGGACCAGTTCGCACTGGAAGGGGAGAAGCTGACGCAGGAGTACGCCGCACTGGCCCTCGGCACGGCGTTCCACCCCTATTTTGTGGGCAGCACCTTCGACCCCGAGGCCGTAGGCATCGAAAAGCAGATGCTGAAGAAGGCGCTGGAAGACGAAGTGAACGACAAGCGCCTTTACTGCCAGCGGCAGGCCAACCGGGAGTTCTTCGGCGACAGCCCCGCCGGTGTCCGGCAGGAGGGCTACTTAGAAGAAGTGGACGGTCTGACGCCCGAAGCGCTGACCGAGGCATACTACGAGATGCTGCGGACGGCGAACATCGAGCTCATCGTACTGGGCTGCGACGAGGCCAGCACCACCGCTGTGAAGGACGCCCTTCTGGCGGAGCTTTCGGCCATCGACCGCGCCCCGCTGCCCCGGGCCGAGAACATCGCCATGCCCCGGCGGGAGCCGGTGCGGAAGGTGGAGCATTTCGACACCACGCAGGCCAAGCTCTGTATGCTGTTCACGCTGGGTCGGCCCATGCAGCCTGAACAGCTGGCCGCTGTCCGGCTGGCGATGGCCCTCTACGGCGGCAGCGTGACCAGCCGCCTTTTCCTGAACGTCCGGGAGCGCGACCATCTGTGTTACTACTGCTCGTCGTCCTTCCAGAGTTTCACGGGCAGCATGGCCGTCAACAGCGGCGTCGAGCACGCCGACGCGGCCCGCGCTGAGCAGGCAGTGCTCAAAGAGCTGGCGGACCTCTGCGACGGCCCGATCACCGACGAAGAGCTGGAAGACTGCCGCCGGGGCCTGCTGGCCGGGATGAACGGCCTGGAGGATACGCTGGGCGGCATTGAGACATGGTACTATATGGAGGTGCTGCGGGGTGGCCCGGTGCAGACGCCGGACGACGCCCGCCGCGCCCTGCTGGCTGTGACCAGGGAGGATGTGCGGGATATTCTGAAGCAGTTCACCCTGTCGGTGAGCTGTCTGCTGACGCGGGAGGAGGGGAACGAGAATGGCTGAGAACACCCAGAGCGTGCTGGAACGCACCGCCGCTGACCAGTGGAAAGTCCTGCCCTCGGGGCTGACCGTACTTGTCCGCCCCATGCCGGGCTACTCCGGCACCCATGTCATCTACGCCACCCGCTTCGGCTCCATCGACCGGGATTTCCGGCTGGGGGAGCGGGAAGTGCATCTGCCCGCCGGTGTGGCCCATTTCCTCGAGCACAAGATGTTCGAGGATGAGGACGGCGATGCCTTTGCAAAGTTCGCCAAGACTGGCGCGAATGCCAATGCTTTCACGGCCTTCGACCGCACCTGCTACCTCTTTACGGCCACGGAACAGCTGGATGAGAGCCTTGACGTGCTGCTGGGCATGGTGGGGCATCCCTACTTTACCGAGCAGACCATCGCCAAAGAGCAGGGCATCATCGGGCAGGAGATAAAGATGTACGATGACAGCCCCGACTGGCGGCTCATCACCGGTCTGTGCGAGTGCCTGTATCACAGCCACCCCATCCGCAGCGATATTGCGGGAACGGTGGAGAGCATCGCGGAGATAACGCCGGAAATGCTCTACGACTGCTGCAAAGCGTTCTATGCGCCGGGCAATATGGTGCTGGCCGCAGCGGGCAACACCAGCATGGAGCAGATCCTGGCTGCCTGCGCCCGCCACGGCCTGATGGACGAGCGCCCGGCGGAAAAGGTCGAGCGCCTGCTCCGCCCGGAGCCGATGACGCTGGCAGCGGCCGAAAAGACCATCGCCATGCCCATCGCAAAGCCCTGCTTCGGTCTGGGCTTCAAAGAAGAGCCGCTGCCTTTCGGCGACCTGCGCAGCGAGATGCTGTACGAGCTCATCCTCTGCTGCATCTGCGGCGGGATGTCGCCGCTTTACCGCCGACTCTACGACGAGGGCCTGACCAACCCGGGCTTCGGCGGTGAGGTGCTGCGGGTGGACGGATGCTGCTGCATCCTCTTCACCGGCGAGAGCGACCAGCCCGACACCGTCCGGCAGCTTCTGCTGGACGAGATCGAGCGGGTGCGCAAAGAGGGCGTGGACCGGGAGATCTTCACCCTCTGCAAGAACGAAAAATACGGCCAGCTCATCGAAAATCTGGAAAACGTCGAGGATTCGGCCAGCCAGATGGCAGATTTCGCGCTGGCAGGTCAGACTGTGGCCCAGCAGATCACCATGCTGGCGGGCCTGACGGCAGAGGACGCCGACGCAGCATTGCAGCACATCCTGCGGCCTGAGCGGATGGCCGTGATGTACATTGAGCCGGACGGCACTGCCGTTGAAGAGGACGAAGAAGAGGAGACGGAAGAATGACGAATCTGGTACAGTTCCCGGGCCTCGGCCTCAGCTTTGAGCTGAGCCGGGTAGCCTTCAGCATTGGCGGCATGGATATTTATTGGTACGGCGTCTGCATCGCCTTTGGCCTCTGCCTCGCATTGGTCTTTGCGTTCCGCCGCTGCACGGAGTTCGGCATCGACGCCGATTCGATGGTGGATGTCATCCTCATCGGCGTGGTGCTGGGCATCGCCAGTGCCCGCCTGTATTATGTGGCGATGGCACCCTATAATTACGATACCATCTGGGATGTGCTGGCTGTCCGCGACGGCGGTCTGGCCATCTACGGCGGCATCATCGGTGCCTTTGTGTTCGGCGGCCTGGCCTGCAAATGGCGGGGCGTGCCGGTGCTGCCCATGTTCGACCTGGCCGGCATGGGCTTCCTCATCGGACAGGGCTGCGGCCGCTGGGGCAACTTCTTCAATCAGGAGGCTTTCGGCTGCAACACCACCCTGCCCTGGGGTATGTTCAGCGAAGCAACGGAAGATTACCTGATGGGCAGCACCGTCACGGTGCCGAAGGGCGTCACCATCGACCCCACCATGCCCGTCCATCCCACCTTCCTCTACGAGAGCATCTGGTGCTTCGTGGGTCTGGCCCTGCTGGCGGCGTACATCAAAAAGCGAAAGTTCAACGGCGACATTGCCCTGCGCTACCTTGTCTGGTACGGCGCAGGCCGCTTCTGGATCGAAGCTCTCCGCACCGACAGCCTGCTGCTGGTGCCGTCGCTCGGCCTGCGCGCTTCCCAGCTGGTGGCGGCTGCGGCCGTCGTGGGCGGTGTGGCACTGGAAATTTTCCTGACCCGGAAATATAAATCCAAGCCTCTCATGGTGACGCTGGCTCTGACGGCAGAGAACCGCAGCCTGCTGGCGAAGGTGCGCAAGGCAGAGCCGGAATTTACGGTGGAGAGGGAAGAGCTGGTGGCTTCCAGCCCCCGCAAGCTCTTCCTCGAGCGCACGAATGCCTATAACGAGCGGGTGAAGCAGCTGCTCAAAGAGAAACTGGCGGAGAAAAAAGACGCCTGATCAGAATATTTCGAAAGAGCCGCAGCGCAGAGAACCTTGCGCTGTGGCTCTTTTTGGTGTATAATATAGCCACAGAACATAAAGGGGGCATTACGATGCAGATCATTCCGATGAGAGAACTGAAGAATACCGTGGAGATCGAGCGCCGGTGCGCCGAGGAGAACGGCCCGGTCTTTGTGACGAAGAACGGCTATGGCCGCCTCGTGGTGATGGATATTGATTACTATGAGCGCACCATGCAGGAGATGGAAGAGCTGAAGCTGGTAATGGAGGGCCTGAAGGACGTAGAGGAAGGCCGCGTGGTGGATGGGCCGACGGCGATGGCAGAAATCAGGAGGGAATATGGACTGTGAGTACCATTTCGCCCTGACTCAGCGTGCGAAACAGGATGTCAGACAGAATGTCGGATATATCCGAAATGAGCTGGGAAATGAAAAAGCCGCAGGGATGCTGATGAATGAGCTGGATAAGTGCATAGAGCGTCTGTGTATTTTTCCAGAGAGCGGGAAGCTGGTATTTGATGAATATCTGCCGGGCATCCATGTGCGCAGGAAGATAGTGGGAAAGTATATCCTGTTCTATCAGGTGCTGAAAGAGGAAAAAGTCATCCGGATCCTCCGCATCGTCTATGGCCGCCGGGATATGGATGAGGTGCTGAAGCACGTGAACAGCTGAAAGAGAAGAAAAACTGAAAATATTTCCGCAAAAGCGGGATTTTCCTCTTGAAATCCGCACATTTTTTTGCTATACTATTCTAGCCGCTTGGTGTGGGCGCCTCAAATGGCCCCTGTGAGGGCCTGCCTTTACGACCAGCGAGTACAACGAAAAGGAATGAACAAAATGTACGCAATCATTGTTACCGGCGGTAAGCAGTACCGCGTGGAGCAGGGCGACATCGTCTACATCGAAAAGCTGGACGTTGAGGCCGACTCCGAAGTGAAGTTTGATCAGGTTCTCGCTATTGGCGAGGAGGGTTCTGTCAAGGTTGGCGCTCCCGTTGTTGAGGGCGCTTCCGTTTCTGCCAAGGTCATCAAGAATGGCAAGGGCAAGAAGCTGAACATCATCACCTATCGCGCAAAGAAGCACAGTGCTCGCCGCATGGGCCACCGTCAGCCCTTCACCAAGGTTGAGATCACTGCGATCAACGGCTAAGTAGGAGGTATATTACAATGGCACATAAAAAGGGCGTAGGCAGCACCAAGAACGGCCGTGATTCTGCGGCTCAGCGTCTGGGCACCAAGCGTGCAGATGGTCAGTTCGTTCTGGCCGGCAACATCCTCGTTCGTCAGCGCGGCACTCACATCCAGCCGGGTGAGAATGTCGGCAAGGGCAGCGATGATACCCTGTTTGCTCTGGTCGATGGCACCGTTCGTTTCGAGCGCGTGGGCAAGAGCGGCAAGAAGTGCAGCGTCAAGCAGTAACTTCTTTCTAAAATCTGCAACACAGAGAGCCGGACCCTCGTGGCCCGGCTCTTTTTGATGAAAAAACAGGAGGGCCTGTATGGCAGCACAAACCAATTTTATCGACATCGCCACCATCTGGCTCCATGCCGGCAAGGGCGGCGACGGCGCAGTGAGCTTCCATCGTGAGAAGTTCGTGGCCGCCGGCGGCCCGGACGGCGGCGACGGCGGCCGGGGCGGCGACATCATCTTCGTCGTGGACGACCACCTCACCACTCTGATGGACTTCCGTTATAAGCGCAAGTACACCGCCGACGAGGGCGGCAAGGGCGGCGCAAGCCTCTGCCACGGCAAGAACGCCGAGGATCTCGTCATCAAGGTGCCTCTGGGTACGGTCATCAAGGACGCCGAGAGCGGCCTCGTCATCGCCGACCTGTCCGACCACACCCCCGTCACCATCGCCAAGGGCGGCCGCGGCGGCTACGGCAATGCGCATTTTGCCACCCCCACCCGCCAGATCCCCAAGTTCGCAAAACCCGGTATGCCCGGCGAGGACATTCAGGTGACCCTCGAGCTGAAGCTCATCGCGGATGTGGGCCTCATCGGCTTCCCCAACGTGGGCAAGTCCACCCTCATCTCCACCATCAGCGCCGCAAAGCCGAAAATTGCAAACTACCACTTCACCACGCTGGTGCCGACGCTGGGCGTCGTGTCGGTGGGTGAGGGCGCAAGCTTCGTCTGCGCCGACATCCCTGGCCTCATCGAGGGGGCCAGCGAGGGCATCGGCCTGGGCCACGACTTCCTCCGCCATGTGGAGCGCTGCCGTCTGCTGCTGCACGTCGTGGACGTCTCCGGCAGCGAGTGCCGCGACCCCATCGAGGACTTCGAGCAGATCAACGAAGAGCTGGCAAAGTTCAGCCCGGCTCTGGCCGAGCGTCCCCAGATCGTGGTGGGCAACAAGTGTGACCTCGCCACCGAGGAGCAGATCGACACCTTCCGCAAGTATGTGGAAGAGAAGGGCCTGACGTTCGTCCCCATCTCCGCCGCCACCATGCAGGGCGTCAGGGAGCTTCCGGGTCTAGTCTACAACCGCCTGAAGGACATTCCCGCCGTCCCCGTGTTTGCCCCCGAGTACAAGAAGCCCGAGGCAAAGGCCGGCGGCCGCGAGTTCACAATCAAGCGGATGGAGGCTCATGTCTGGAGCGTGGATGCACCCTGGCTGGAGTATATCCTGGCCGGCAGCAATGTGGACGACTACGAGAGCCTGCAGTATTTCCAGCGTCAGCTGGGCGAGAGCGGCATTCTGGACGCTCTGGTGCAGAAGGGCGTGCAGGAGAACGATACCATCCTCATCGGCGAGTATCAGTTCGATTATATCTTCTAAGAGGTCAACGGGCTTGCCCTCTCAGCCTCACGCGGTTCGGCAGCTCTCCCAGAGGGAGAGCCGGAACGCAACGGTCAGGCTTCTGCCTCTCCCTTTGGGAGAGGTGGCATTGCGCAGCAATGACGGAGAGGGCAAGGACGCTGATGAAAGGAAAAACCGTTCTATGAACGAACCCGAAAAGATCGACCCCCGGGAGCTGAGCCCGCTGGCACTGGCCTTCGTGGGCGACAGTGTGCTGGAGCTTCTGGTGCGGCAGCGGCTGGTGGAGCACCACCGCCTGTCGGCGGGAAAGCTCAACGCCGAAAAGGTCAAATACGTCTCGGCCCGGGCGCAGTTCCGGGAAGAGCAGCTGTTGGAGCCGCTTTTCACCGAGGACGAGCTGGCTGTCTTCAAGCGGGGCCGCAACGCCAGCAAGGCCAGTGTGGCCAAACACGCCTCCCCGGAGGAGTACCGCGCGTCCACCGGCTTCGAGTGCCTGCTGGGCTGGCTGTATCTGAACGGCCGGCTGAGCCGGGTGCATGAGCTGTTCGAAACGCTGTGGCAGTCGTTCGACCCCAACGAAAAATAACCGGAACACGCGAAAGCCCACTGCTTTCCGCACTGGGAAACAGTGCAAAGAGAGCAGCGGGCTTTTTGTTGTCCCGCCGGATGGTCCGTTCAGGCGGGGCGGCGCTCAGCGCAGAGGCTCAGCGGCTGTTGCGGGCGGAGTTGCGAGCCGAGTTCTTGCCGCCCTCGTCGTCGGCACCCTTGGTGTACTGGTTGGGGTGCTTGTGCTCGTTGGTAGCAGAGTTCTGGCTGGAATTGGTGGTGCGGTTGGTGCTCTGATCGCTGGTGCGGTCCTGAGTCTGGTTCTTGCAGTTGGTGCTGCGTTTCTCACTGCGATTTTCCATCGTATCGTCGCTCCTTTCGATTTCGGGAGACGCTCTGCGCTCCCTGCCCATAGTTTGACCGGCTGCGGCGGCTTTATGCACCGCAGCTCGAAGGAGGTCTCATAAAAATGCCTGCCGAATATTTTGAAGCCCGGGAACGCGCCCTTCTGGGGGAGCGGTACGACACGCTCTACGCTGCCCCGCAGGAGACAGCGGCCCGCGGCGTGACCGTCTCCGCTCTCCGCACCACGCCGGAAGGATTTGCGGCCCGGGCAGATTTCCCGCTGCGGCCCTCGCCCTTCTGCAAGGCGGCGTTCGTGGTGGAACAGCCCGACTTCAAACCGGGACGCCATCCCTACCATCACGCAGGTGTCTTCTACTCACAGGAGCCTTCGGCCTCATCGGCAGCGCCGCTGCTGGGCGTCAAGCCCGGGATGCGGGTGCTGGATCTGTGTGCTGCCCCCGGCGGCAAGAGCAGCCAGCTCGCCGCCGCTCTGCAGGGGCAGGGCCTGCTGGTGAGCAACGAATATGTCGCGGCCCGTGCAGAGATCTTGAAGAGCAACCTTGAGCGGATGGGTGTGTCCAACGCCGTCGTGCTCAACGAAACACCTGCCCGCATCGCAGCGGCACTGCCGGAGTTCTTCGACCGGGTCCTGGTGGACGCGCCCTGCTCCGGTGAGGGGATGTTCCGCAAAGAGCCTGCCGCGCTGGCCCAGCACTGCGAAGCGCTGGTGAAGCAGTGCGCAGAGCTGGGCGCGGACATCCTCGACAGCGCCGCTGCGGCCCTCGCGCCGGGCGGCGAACTGGTCTACTCCACCTGCACCTTCGCGCCGGAAGAGGACGAGGGACAGGTGGCCGCATTCCTGCAGCGCCACCCGGAGTTCACGCTGGCCGATGTGCTGGGCAATGTGGACTATACCTTCGGCAGCGAGGGTGAGGCCAACCGCACCGGTGGTCTGCCGCTGGACGTGAGCAAGGTGCGCCGCATCTGGCCCTGTCAGGGCGGTGAGGGCCACTTCATGGCCCGGCTCGTCAAAGCCGGTACGCCCCGGGCTCTGCCGGCTCCCGGCGAGTACACCCCGGAAGAACAGCTCTGGCTGGCCGCTGCCGCCGAGGCCGGCAAAAAGGCCAAGGGCAGCAAACCACAGAAGGCTGCAAAGCCTGCGGACGCCCGCAGCGCCCGGCGGGAGAACAGCCGGGCTTGCCGGGAGGCCGTGCAGGGCCGCAGTTCCCGCAGCCGGGAGGCTGGGGCAGGGGATGCATCGCCCGCCCAGAGCCTCGCTGCATGGCGGGAATTTGCGGAGGAATATTTCCCGGAGCTGGCAAAGCGCCCTGCCGTGGTGCATGGGGGCGGCGTCCTGCTGCCGGCGGCTTTCCCGCAGACGAATCTTCACGTTTTGCGTGCAGGCGTCTTCGTGGGCAGTGTGCAGAAGGGGCGCTTTGTGCCGGAACATCATCTGTTCACGGCCTTCGGCGCGCTCTGCCGGAACTGTGAGGAACTGACCCTCGCCGACTCCCGAACCGTGGAATATCTCTCCGGCCGGGAGATAGAAGCTCACACCGCTGCCGATGGATGGTGCTGCGTGACGGTGGACGGCTGGCCGCTGGGAGGCGGCAAGGTGTCCGGCGGCAGGGTCAAAAACCATTATCCCAAGGCACTTCGTCTGCTGTAAAACGTAGTTTTTGGCAGAATAAACCGGAAAACCATCGGTACAAGGCTTGAACGCCGGTGGCTGTTGTGATAAAATAATAGAGTTAGATTTTGTGTGCTGCCACAATGCGGGCGACCACAGCCCGTCTGCCCGCAGGCGGAGATCACTGATAAAATACAGGAGGCTCTTTTCCATGTCTGGACATAGCAAATGGAACAATATCAAGCGCAAGAAGGAGAAGACTGACGGCGCAAAGGCAAAGGTCTTTACCAAGATCGGCCGCGAGATCAGCGTTGCCGTCCGTACCGGCGGCCCCAACCCCGCTTCCAACAGCAAGCTGGCTGACCTGATCGCCAAGGCGAAGCGTATGAGCGTGCCGAACGATAACATCCAGCGCATCATCAAGAAGGCCGAGGGCGGCGATAAGACCGAGTACGAGGCAATCACCTACGAGGGTTACGGCCCCGGCGGCGTGGCGGTCATGGTCGAGACTCTGACCGACAACCGCAACCGTACCGCTGCTGACCTGCGCCACTACTTCGATAAGAACGGCGGCAATCTGGGCGCTATGGGCTGCGTGGGCTTCCTGTTCAGCCAGAAGGGCGTCATCGACATCTCTCTGGAAGACAAGGATGCCGACGAGGCCATGATGGACGCGCTGGATGCCGGTGCTGAGGACTTCGATGCAGGCGAAGAGGCCGCTGAGATCACCACCGACCCCGAGAACTACTCTGCTGTCGTCAAGGCAATGGAGGAGAAGGGCTACGAGATCCTCTCCGACGACCTGGCCATGGTCCCCATGACCACCACCCGTCTGACCGACCCCGATCAGCTCAAGCTGATGGGCAAGCTGCTGGATGCCCTCGAGGATAACGATGACGTCCAGAACGTCTGGCACTCTCTCGAGAACGAAGAGGATCTGCCGGAATAAGCTTCCGTAAGGCTCTTTGTTTCTGAAATAAGACGATAAAAAGCCGCTTTTTGTGCTGCAAGGCACAGAAAGCGGCTTTGCTGTTTTATGGCGGCCTGCGATAAAGGTGTGCCTGCTGGGGCATGGAAAATAAAAAGAACGGTACCATTCTCCCGTCGGCTATGTTATAATAAACAGAACAAAACATCACGGGGAGGGGCCGACATGGAGCAACGACGCATTTGTCCATATTGTATGCAGGAGCTGGAAGCAGGGGAGGAGCAGTGTCCCCACTGCGGCCGGGAGCTTGCAGGGCGAAACCCGGCGGGCAGTCTTCCGGCAGGCACTGTGCTGGCAGGCCGGTATACCGTGGGCGACATCCAGAGCGTGGACGGCGAGGGCATCCTCTACCGGGGCGTGGAGAACAACGGCCCCTTCCGGGTGACCATCAAGGAGTATATGCCCCTGACGCTGGCGGCAGAGCGGGGGAGAGACTGCATCCTCCGCCCGAAGCCGGGCAGCGAGGTGCTGTTCAAGACCACCCGGATGGACTTTGCCGACCTCTACCGCTTCATCCAGCGCATCACCCCGGCCAACGGCCTGGAGGCCGTGCTGGACGTCTTCGAAGAGAACAACACGGTCTACGCCGTCATGGAGAACCCCGGCGGCTGTCCGCTCCAGAAGTGGCTGGAGGAGCACGGCACCGTGACGCCCCAGCAGGCCTGCGCCATGCTGGAACCGGTGTTCAACGGGGTGGAGGCCATGCATCAGGTGGGCCTCGTACACCGGGGCATCTGCCCGGCCAACATCCGCATCATGGACAATGGCCGCGCCCGGCTCACCGGCTACGCGACAGTGGGGCTGCGCACGGCAGGCAGTGGCCTCCACGAGCAGCTGTACGAGGGCTATTCCGCCCCGGAGCAGTATTCCACCGCCGAGTTCGAGGGCCGCTACACCGACGAATACAGCCTCGCGGCGGTGTTCTACCGGATGGTCTGCGGGCTGAGCCCCGTCCCGGCGGCACAGCGCCTCGTCTCCGACTCCAACCCCAAGGCCCGCACGGTGACGCCGTCGGTGCCGGCTTACGTCTCCGAGACGCTGTATCTGGGACTCCGGCTCAAGCCGGTGGAGCGCATCCAGACGGTGCAGCAGCTTTTCCGCGCCCTCTCGGAGCGGGAGTATGCGGAGGAATTGTCCCGCAGCATGGAAGCGCTGGACCCGCCCGCCCCCGCGCCGCAGGAGCCGAAAGCGCCCGCGAAGACCGAGCTGCTGAGCGTCCGAAATCTTCTGGCGGGCATCGTCATTCTGCTCAGCGTCCTCATCCTGCTGATCCTCTGGGGTCTGCTGAGCCGTCAGAGCGAGAAGCCGCCGGAGGTGATCGCTCCGGAGTCCGTCAGCGAGGCGGCAAGTGAGCCGACAAGTGAGCCGGTGAACGAAAACGTCACCCTGACGCCGGATCTCGTGGGCCGCGACTATGACGCCGAGGTGCGCAACAACCGCAGCTATATCGACGAGTATCTCTTCTACGTCACGCTGGAATACAGCGACACGGTGGAGAAGGGCCGCATCATCCGGCAGTCGCCGGAGGCTGGCGAGGTCATCCAGAAGGGGGACACCGTCAGCCTCGTGGTCAGCCGGGGCCCCCAGATGATGGAGATGCCCGACATCATCGGCCAGACACAGGACAGCGCCGTGCAGGAGCTGGCCACCAAGGGTCTGAACGCCACCTGCTTTACTGTGGTCAACGACGGCTCCGAGGCGGCGGGCTGCGTCGTCTCGGCCAGCGAGGACGCCGGGAGCATGGTGGAGGTGGGAACCACCATCGTGCTCTATATCGCAGGCGATGTCCCCACCGATGCCCCGGCGGGATCGGAAGCGCCTTCGGATACCGGGACGCCCGCCGGCGGGGATGCCGCGCAGGGCGGCGTGGAATACGATACAGATTAAAGAAAAAGAGGCTGCGTTTAGCAGCCTCTTATCTTTTTATCGAAAACTCAGAAAAAGCTCTTCATGAACGCAATATCGCTGGCGGCGCGGGCCGGGACAGCCTCTTCCCGCAGGACGGGAAGGAGGGGCTGGGGCAGGGTGCGCAGCATCTCGAAGCCGCCCTTGTAGTCCACGCAGGAGTCCTCGAGGCGGGTGGAGCAGAGGGTGCCGTCGGGCTTGAAGTTCTGGCCCTTGAAGTGGACGGCCACGATCTTGTCGCCGTACCAGCTGCCGACTTTGTCCCAGAGGCGGCGCTGTGCGTCCACCGAGGCGTTCTCGGGGCCGACGTAGTTCGCCAGATCGCAGATGACCCGCAGGTTGGGGCTGGCGATGGTGTCCAGCACCATCTTGACGGCCTCGGGGGTGTTCATGGCGTGGTAGTAGACGCACTCCACCGCGAAGAGCACACCCTGCTCCTCGCAGACGGGCAGGATCTCGCCCAGGCTGCGAAGGAGTGCTTCCTGCGCTTCCCTGCGGCTGACGGTGGGCTGCTTTGCCATGTTGGTGGTCTCGCTGCCCATGCAGCCGGCGCGGAGAGCCTTTGCCACCGGCACCTGGCTCAGGGCTTTCGCCACCTCGGCGCGGCGCTTGTCCTCGTCCGCATAGCTCAGCTCAACGTAGGTGCCGTCCACGGCGATGGACACGCCGCTCTTCTGGACGGCGGCGTTGGTGGCGGCCACCAGCTCAGGGGTCACGTCTGCATAGCTTTGGACGCCCTCCACGGCCTTGGTGTAGGCCAGCTGGGTGCAGCGGAACCCTGCGTCCCCGATGGAGCGGAGCAGTTCTTCCACGCTGCGACGGCCAAAATCGTGGCCCCGTGCGCCGACGATGAATTCAGACATCCCGCATCCTCCTCACGCTCAGCCGAACAGACGCTCGGCAAACATCCCGAACTCCTTGCCCCACCAGTACCAGTCGTGGGAGACGTCGCCGCCCCAGACTTCGAGGTGGCAGGGGAAGCCGACTTCGCTCAGGGTGTCGGCCAGAGCCTGGGTGTCGGCGAGGGCGTCGCCCTCATAGCCGCCCTGCCCCACGCAGAGCAGCAGGCTGTTCTCCTCGGCCTTGGACAGAACATTCCTGTCGCAGATGCCGTTCTTGCGCAGGGCGGCGAGGGGGCTGCTGCGGAGGACGAGGTCGTCCTCTGCGCTGCCGAGGAAGCGGCCCATATCGTAGAGGCCGGAGAGGCCCATTGCACCCGCAAAGGTCCGGGGACGGCGCAGGCGGCACTGGACGGCCTGATAGGCGCCGGTGTCCACGCCCACGCACCAGATGAGGGGCTTCTCTTTGCTCTCGGGGGCATTCAGCTCCGCGATGCGCGCGGCCAGCTCGCTGGTGAGGTAGACGAAATACTTCTCCTGCATCTCGGCCCGGCGGCGGGGCGTCTCATTGCCGGCCAGCAGGCTCTCGCCGTCGATGCTGTCGGCGCAGAAGAGCTGAATTTTGCCCTCGTGCAGCAGACGGGCCGCTGCGTCGGGCATCCCGTTGTTCTCCCAGTCGTAGAAGCGGCCGCCCCGGGCGGGCAGTGCCAGCACCGGCACACCGCCGTGGCCGTAGACCTTGAACTCCATCTCGCGGTCGAGCACCGCGCTCCACTCCTTATAATAAGTGCCTTCCATCATGAAAATGCTCCTCCTGTCAGATGAATTGATTGCGTGCCGCGTCGTAGGCATAGCCCACGGCGGAAAGTGCCTTGCACAGGGCGTCCCTGTCGGCGTCCATGTCGTCGCAGAGGGCGTCGAGGCTGGGGTAAAAATCGCGCAGTTTCAGGTTGACCACGCTCAAAAGCATGATCGGGTCGCTCGGCAGAGCCATCGTTTGTTTCCTCCCATGTTCCGAGATAAAATAAAAAGCCGGCCACTCGACAAAGTGACCGGCAATACGCATCAGCTTAGACAGCGCGGGTGACTTTGCCAGCGCGCAGGCAACGGGAGCATGCGTAGATATACTTGGGAGAACCCTCCACGACCGCCTTGACACGACGGACATTCGGCTTCCAGGTACGGTTGGAACGGCGATGAGAGTGGGAGACCTTGATACCGAAGGTAACACCCTTGCCGCAGCATTCACACTTAGCCATGGTACTTGCACCTCCTACAGTGAAGTATGGAATCAAAATAATCAGCTTGACTATTTTACCAGAACTGCCGCCAAAAAGCAAGTCCCTTTTCGATTTTTTTGCGGCTTTTTTTCGTCTATGGCCCAAACGCTTGTCTAAAGGCGAAAAAAATAGTACAATAAACACGTATATCTTATAGAAAACAGGAGAACACCATGACCCCAAGAATGTTTTATACCCTCGCACGGGTGCTGGCCGCCCTGACCGTCATCCCTTTCCACGAGGCGGGCCACGCGCTGGCCGCATGGCTGCTGGGCGACCCCACAGCCAAGCAGCAGGGGAGACTGTCGCTGAACCCCTTCCGCCACTTCGATCTGCTGGGAACGCTCTGCATGGTGTTCGCGGGCGTGGGCTGGGCAAAGCCGGTCTCCACCGACCCCCGCAACTTCAAAAACCCGAAGCAGGGCATGGCTCTCACGGCGCTGGCCGGCCCGGTGGCGAACCTCATCCTGGCCTACCTTGCGATGGTGGTCTGGAAGCTGCTCTATTATTGGGCGCCCGTCAACGATGCGACGATTTTTCTGGCGCTCTTCCTGCAATACTTAGTGTATCTGGATGTGAGCCTCGCGGTGTTCAACCTCATCCCGGTGCCGCCGCTGGACGGCAGCCGCGTCCTGCTGGCTGTGCTGCCCGAGCGCATCTACTTCGGCATGATGAAGTATGAGCGGGTCATCCTCATCGTCCTGCTGGCGGCGGTCTGGGGCGGCTTTCTGGACGGCCCCCTCAGCGTGATGAACAATGTGGTGTGGGACCTGCTGGACAATGGCACCCAGTACATCGACACCATCGCCTACTCGGCCTACTATGCGTCTGCAGGGGCGGTGATCTGATGGCGGAGGAGCTTACCTTCCATCTGGAAGAGTTCGAAGGCCCGCTGGAACTGCTGCTGGCGCTGGTGTCAAAGCACAAGATGGACCTGCACAATATCCCCATCCTCGAGCTGATCGACCAGTACACCCGCACCGTGGAGGCCGCGCAGGCCGCAGACCCCGACATTTCCAGCTCCTTCATCGAGATGGCGGCCCACCTCGTGGAGATGAAGAGCTATCTGCTGCTGCCCCGGAGCACCGAGGGCGAGCGGATGAAGCAGGAGCTCACCGGCCAGCTCATCGAGTACGACCAGTGCCGCCGGATGGCCTCTGTCCTCCGCGCCGCTGCGGAGGCGACGCCTACCTTCGTCCGACAGCCGATGCAGCTGGAACGGGACGAGACTTACGCCCTCAACCATCTGCCTCAGGTGCTGGCCGACTGCTGGGAGAGCCTGATGGGCCGTGCGCCTGTCCGGCGGATGCCGACCCGGGCCGTCTTTGAGCCGCTGGTGACAGCCCCGCAGGTGTCGGTGAGCGGCCGGGTGGTGTACATCCTGCGCCGCCTCATCGCGGGAGGTGCGGCCCGGATGAGCCAGCTTTTCGCCCGCAGCCAGAGCCGAAGCACCAACGTAGCTACCTTTCTGGCCCTGCTGGAACTGGTGCGCGGCGGACGTGTCACCCTCGGCCCCAAGGGAGAGCTGACCATGCAGCGCGGACGCCTGCCCCGTGAAAAGGCAAAGGAGGAAGAATGAACCAGAAACAGATAAAAGCTGCCGTAGAGGCGATGCTTTTTGCGGCGGGCGACCCGGTGAGCGCCGATAAGCTTGCCGCCGCCGTCCAGCTGCCCCAGACCACGGTGGAGACCGCGCTGGAAGACCTGCGCGTCCGTTACGCCCGGGAGGACTCCGGCCTCTGCCTGCTCCATCTGGACACCCGCTGGCAGCTGGCGACCAGGACCGAGTGGGCCGACTGCATCCGCCGTCTGCTGGACGCCCGGCGCTCGGTGCCTCTCGGCCCGGCGGCCATGGAGACGCTGACGGTCATCGCCTACAACCAGCCCGTCTCCCGCGCCTTCATCGAACAGGTGCGCGGCGTGGACTCCTCGTCCAGCGTCAGCGGCCTGCTGCAGAAGGGCCTCATCGAGGAGGCGGGCCGTCTCGACCTGCCCGGCCACCCGGTGAGCTTCCGTACCACGGATGTTTTCCTGCGGTGCTTCGGCCTTTCTTCGCTGGCGGACCTGCCGCCGGTGCGCGGAGATCGGGAAGGGGAGGCGGCGACATGATGGGAGTCCTGATGGCTCTGGGCTGGCTACTGCTGACCCTGCTGAAGATCGCAGGCGTCCTGCTCCTGATCCTGTTGGTGCTGCTGGCCCTCGTCCTGCTCTGCCCGCTGTGCGCGGACGTCTGCTGGGAGGGCGGCGTCCTGACCGTCCGGGCCGGGGCGCTTGGGCTCACCCTGCCGGTGTTCCAGTGGCCTGCGCCGGAAAAGCCCGCCGGAGCCGAAGAACCGAAAGGCTTCTGGGGAAAGCTGAAAGCGAAGCTCCGCGCCCGCCGCGAAGAGCGCAAACGGAAGAAAGCCGCCGCAAAAGAGGCGAAGAGACCGAAAAAGGAGACCGCTCCGCGCGAGAAGGCGAAGCTGACGCTGAACATCCTCGTGACCATCCTGCGGGGTGCCGGGCGGCTGACGAAAGCCGTCTTCGGCTCACTGCGCGTCACGAAGATCCGGGTCTGCCTCGGCGTCCGGGGCGAAGACCCCGCCGAAGCTGCCCGCGCCTATGGCAGGCTGAACGCATGGCTCTACCCGTCCCTCGGCGTCATCGACCGCTTCGTCTACCTCGATTTCGACGAGCTGCGCATCCTGCCGGACTTCGGCAGTGCCGAGCCGACGGTGTCCGACCGGGTGTCGTTCCGCCTTAGCGCAAGGCTGCTTTTCATCGTTGCAGCCGCTCTGCGCGTTTTGTATGAGTTCTGGCGCGAAAAAGTGCTGGACGTCTTCCTGTGAGGCAGGATGCAGGAATTGAAATGGACGGCAAAACGTGTTATACTAATAAAAAGGAGGCGATTGCTATGACGACTCTCAGCATTCAGGTCGATGAAAAAGTCGAAAAGGAAGCAGAAAAGCTCTTCTCTGATTTTGGCCTTGATATTTCTACCGCAGTAAATATTTTTCTGCGTCAGTCGATTCGGGAAAACTGTATTCCCTTCAATATCCAGAAGGAAGTTCCAAATGCGGATACGCTCGCAGCAATGAAGGAATCCGAGGATATGATAGCGCACCCGGAAAAATATAAGAGCTATCATGATGTGGATGAAATGATGAAGGACTTGCTTGCATGAAATACGAGATCAAGCCGTCGTCTCGCTTCAAGCGGGATATGAAATTGGTCAAGAAACGCGGCTACGACCAGCGCTTGATCGAAAATGTCATCAGAACGCTCGCTGCCGGTGAAGAACTGGACAAAAAGTACAGAGACCATCTTCTGCTCGGTGACTATGCCGGTTTTCACGAATGTCATATTACGCCGGACTGGCTGCTGATCTATCAGATCTACGAGGAAGAACTTTATCTGCTGCTTTCCAGAACGGGGTCACACAGCGATCTGTTCTGACCTGAATGGGAAAAACGGCATACAGACAGAACGTCCTGCAAATTTTTGCAGGGCGTTTTCTTTTGAAAGACTGGACGTCTTCCTATAAAGTGTGTTACAATAATATCGTATGGTGTATACTCCTATCCAGAGGGAGTTTTCCCGGAAAATAATAGTAGGAGGCCGATTTTATGGCTGAGCATCCGATTCAAGGTTTAATGAACGTCACGATGGACAAGATCCGCCAGATGGCAGATTCCAACACCATCATCGGCAAGCCCATCAAGACCGACGACGGCACCACCATCCTGCCGGTGTCCCGCATCTCGTTCGGCTTTGCTTCCGCAGGCACCGACTTCGACGGCAAGAACGCCGCCAACAAGGATCTGTTCGGCGGCGGCTCCGGCGCGGGCGTCAACATCCAGCCGGTGGCTTTTCTGGTGGTGAAGGACGGCTGCGTGCGCACCATCCAGCTGTCCGACGGCTCCAACACCGTTGACCGCGCCCTGACCATGCTGCCCGAGCTGGTGGACAAGGTCAGCGCTCTGCTGAAGAAAGAGGAGAAGAAGGACGCCGCTGCGTCTGCCGCTCCCGCAGCAGAGTAAACTTTAACCTACGCCGCAACTGCGGACTTCCGACCCGCAGTTTTGATACTGAGGCTGCTGTAATTAACCTCTCAGTCTGCTTCGCAGACAGCTCCCCTACCGAGGGGAGCCTCTGGCGAAGAGATTAAGCTTTTCGAAATGCCAAGGCCTCCCCTCGATAGGGGAGGTGGCACGCCGCAGGCGTGACGGAGAGGTTTTGCCGCAGCCCTATTTGAGCGCCGGGAGGCGCACAAGGAGATATTTTATCATGGCAGAAGAACGCATTCAGAAAATCATGAGCGAGCAGGGCCTCTGCTCCCGCCGCGCCGCCGAGCAGATCATCGCCGAGGGCCGCGTGAAGGTCAACGGCCACCCCGTGAAGGTGGGCGACAAGATGGACCCCAACCGCGATGTCCTCCATGTGGACGACGAGCGCATCTATATCCAGAAGAACCAGCAGATGTACTATCTGGCTCTGTACAAGCCCCGTGGCTATGTCACCACCGCCAGCGACGAGCTGGGCCGCAAGACGGTCATGGAGCTGGTGGCCGACATCCCGGCCCGCCTGTACCCCGTGGGCCGTCTCGACAAGGACAGCGAGGGCCTGCTGCTGATGACCAACGACGGCGCTTTCGCACAGGCTGTCACCCATCCGTCCGGCGGCATCTCCAAGCTCTACCGCGTCACCGTCCAGCCCCGGGCCGATGAGGCACAGATCCTGAAGCTCAGCTCCGGCGTCGTGCTGGACGACGGCACCAAGACCATGCCCTGCGCCATCAACGTCGTCACCGACGAGCCGGGCCGCACCGTCATGGAGATGACCCTGAAAGAGGGCAAGAACCGCGAGATCCGCCGGATGTGCGAGGCCGTGGGCCTCGAGGTCATCCGTCTGAAGCGGAACGCCGAGGGCGTCGTCAAGCTGGGAATGCTCCAGCCCGGCAAGTACCGCGAGCTGACCAAGGCAGAGGTGAACGGTCTGCGCGCCGCAGCCGCCAAGGGCCGCGCCCAGACCCGCTCGGCCGCTTTGCAGTCCAAGGCTGCTGCCCGCCGTCCCCGGGGTCCTGTGGGCGGGAACAAGGCTGCCGCAGGGAAGAAACGCAAGTGAGCAATGTGTCCGAAATTTCCGCTCTTTTTGCCAAATTTGTAACATTCTCTGAAAAAAAGGAATGGAACAAGGCTTGAGAATCTTGGAAAAATCGGGTATAATATACCTAATTTTGAAACTCACAAAGATAAGCAGGAGGTCTTACCATGGCTTCAAAGAGTACCAAAGGAGAAATCCTCGCCAAGTTTTTTGATGACGGGGAATACACCGCTCTGTTTGCGGACGGTGCGGTGAGCGCTGCCAGCGGCTATGCTGCCGGTCAGCAGGCTTACGCCGTCTTCCAGAACGGCGAGGCTGTTTCCGTCAAGGACGTTGAGAAGAACATCAAGGTCCTCGAGCTGGCTGCCCAGACGGGCTGCCCGATCGTCACCTTCTACGACTCCGTCGGCGCAAAGCTGGCTGAGGGTCTGGACGTGCTGAACGCAGCTGCAAAGCTCAACGCCACCATCGCAAAGGTGTCCGGCGTCGTGCCTCAGGTGGCCGTCGTTCTGGGCGTCTGCGGCGGCACCAGCGCTCTGAGCGCTGCCAACGCAGATGTCTGCATCATGGCTGAGGGCGCAGAGCTGTTCTTCACCGCTCCCTTCACCGCTGCCGCGAAGGGCGACAAGGTCGCTGACGCCGGTTCTGCCGCTGCTGCCGCAAAGGCAGGCGTGGCTGCCATCGTGGCCGCTGACGCTGCCGAGGCTGCTGAGAAGGCTGCCCACATCGTGGGTCTGCTGCCTGCCAACAACCTGACCGGCCCCGCCATCTTCGAGTTCGAGCAGCCCACCGCTGTCCTGAGCGCCAACGCCGAGCCTGCAAAGGCTGCTGCTGCCCTCATCGATAAGGACAGCGCCGTGGAGATGTACGCCGGTTTCGGCAAGAACGTCTACACTGCCTTCGCTACCATCGGCGGCAACGCCGTGGGCGTCGTGGCCACCGGCAAGGAGCTGTGCCACAACTGCGTGGCCAAGGCTTCCCGCTTCGTCCGCCTGTGCGACGCATTCAGCGTCCCCGTGCTGACCATCGTGAACACCGAGGGCTTCGTTCCCAGCACTTCCGATGACATCGCCGGCGGCATCCGCGAGGCTGCCCGTCTGGCTGCTACCTATGCCGACGCTACCACCGCCAAGGTGGCTCTCATCGCCGGTAAGGCTGTCGGCCCCGTCTACACCGCACTGGCCGCTGCTGACCTGAAGATCGCTGTCAAGGGCTGCACCATCAGCGCTCTCGAGCCTTCCGCCGCCGTCTCCGTGCTGTACAAGGACGAGATCGACGCTTCCGACAACATCGTCGCCGCTACCAAGGCCAAGGCTGCTGCCTACGTCGCCGAAGTGTGCAGCGCAGACGCTGCTGTGGCCGCCGGTTCTGCCGACATGACCTGCGAGGCTGCCAACGCCCGCGCAAGCGTCGTGGCCGCCTTCGAGCTGCTGAGCACCAAGCGTGCTGCCCGTCTGCCCAAGAAGCACGGCAACATGGCTCTGTAAGAAAACGTACATCTAACGATCTAGATTGATTCAGGAGGACTCTTCCATGAAGTACTACAATATTTCCGTCAATGGCGTTGCTTACAGCGTCTCTGTCGAGGAGACCGCTGCCGGCGCTGCACCCGTGGCTCCTGCTGCCGCACCCGCACCCAAGGCCGCTCCGGCTCCCGCTGCCGCTGCTGCTCCTGCCGCACCCGCTGCTCCTGCTTCCGCAGGCGCTGTTGAGGTCAAGGCTCCGATGCCCGGCAACATCCTGGACGTGAAGGTCGCCGCCGGTGCTTCCGTCAAGGCTGGCGATGTGCTGGTCATCCTCGAGGCCATGAAGATGGAGAACGAGATCGTTGCTCCTCAGGACGGCACCGTTGCTTCCATCAATGTCCATAAGGGCGACACCGTCAACTCCGGTGACACTCTGGTTTCCATGAACTAAGAGAGAGGTGACAACAATGGCTAAAAAGCCCATCAAGATCACGGAAGTCGTCCTGCGCGATGCCCACCAGTCCCTGCTGGCCACCCGTATGACGATGGACGATATGCGTCCCATCCTGCCCGAGATGGACAAGATCCCTTACTTCTCCGTCGAGTGCTGGGGCGGTGCGACCTTCGACAGCTGCATCCGCTTCCTCGATGAGGACCCCTGGGAGCGTCTGCGCATCCTGCGCAAGGAGCTGCCCCACCAGAAGCTGCAGATGCTGTTCCGCGGCCAGAACATGCTGGGCTACCGCCCCTACGCTGACGACGCCGTCGAGTACTTCGTGAAGAAGTCCGTTGCAAACGGCATCGACGTCATCCGCATCTTCGACGCACTGAACGACCCCCGCAACCTGCAGACCGCCATCAAGTCTGCCAACAAGGAAGGCGCACATGTTCAGGGCTGCATCAGCTACACCCTGAGCCCTGTCCACAACAACGAGTACTACGTCAAGTACGCAAAGACTCTGGAAGAGATGGGTGCAAACTCCATCTGCATCAAGGACATGGCCGGTCTGCTGACTCCCTACACCTGCTACGAGCTGGTCAAGGAGCTGAAGAACACCCTGTCCATCCCTGTGGACATCCACAGCCACTACACTGCCGGTCTGGCTTCCATGTCCCTGCTGAAGGGCATCGAGGCCGGTGCTGACATCGTCGATACCGCCATGAGCCCCCTGAGCGGCGGCACCAGCCACATGGCTACCGAGAGCCTCGTGGCCGCCCTGCAGGGTACCGATTACGACACCGGCCTCGACCTCAAGCAGCTGAACGTCGTGCGCGCATACTTTGCAAAGCTGCGCGAGAAGTACATCGCCAACGGCCAGATCAGCCCCAAGTCTCTGGGCGTGGACGCCAACACCCTGCTGTATCAGGTGCCGGGCGGCATGTTCTCCAACATGCTCAAGCAGCTGAAGGATGCCGGCAAGGAAGACAAGCTGGACGAAGTGCTGGCTGAGATCCCCCGCGTTCGTGAGGACGCAGGCTATCCTCCGCTGGTCACCCCCACCAGCCAGATCGTCGGTACGCAGGCTGTCTTCAACGTCATCCTGGGCGAGCGCTACAAGATGGTCACCAAGGAGTTCAAGGGCCTGGTCCACGGCGATTACGGCAAGACTCCCGCTCCCATCAGCCCCGAGTTCACCAAGAAGATCCTGGGCGACGAGCAGCCCATCACCTGCCGCTTTGCTGACACCCTCGCTCCCGAGATGGACAAGCTGAAGGCTGAGGCTGCAAAGTGGGCTACTCAGGAAGAGGACGTCCTGACCTACGCCATGTTCCCGCAGGTCGCTCCCAAGTTCTTCGAGAAGCGCAACGCCAAGGCTCAGGGCGTGGATGCAGACCATGCAGATTTTGCAAATAAATCTCACCCCGTCTGATAAAACAGCATAAGGCTTTTCAAAGCCCCCCGCAGAGATGCGGGGGGCTTTTTGCGCTCTTTCCACCGCGTGAAAGCCTCTCCCTTTGGGAGAGGTGTCACCGAAGGTGACGGAGAGGGCAAGCCCGGCACGAAAGAGCCGCTGCGCAGCGATGGTCAGGTTTCCCTTCGTACAACCTCTCAGTCTCACTTCGTTCGACAGCTCCCCTAGTAGGGGAGCCTCTGGCGAAACCGTTCACTTTGCGGGGACTGCCAAAGCCTCCCCTACAAGGGGAGGTGGCACGAAGTGCCGGAGAGGTTGTACGAAGGACAGCCTGACCATGGACGAAAAGCTCGATTTTTTGCGCTCCCGACTTGCAAAAAAGCGGTCATCAGAGTAGAATAATAACATATGTATCGTAACATGGGCCTGTATACCCAAACGCGGATACATATACCGTAATTTGTCCGCATATCCACCCATCAACAGAGAGGAAACGTGGAGCATATGATCCTGAGCATGACCGGTTTTGGCCGGGGGACTGCTGTATTGAATGGCCGTGAGATCACGGTCGAGCTGCGCAGCGTCAACTCCCGGTATTTCGAGTATTCGTCCCGCATCCCCCGCAGCTGCAGCTACATGGACAGCCGCCTGAAAAAGCAGCTCAACGAGCGGGTCACCCGCGGCAAGGTCGAGCTGAGCATGACCATCCAGAATGTGGAGGCCGCCGACGCAGAAGTGACCGTCAACATGGAGCTGGCCCGCAGCTACCAGAAGGCCCTGCGGAACCTTTCGGAGAAGCTCTGCATCAAGAACGACGTCACCGTCTCGACGCTGACCCGCTTCCCGGACGTGCTGGCCACCCGCCACGCCGACGTGGACGAGGAACAGCTCTGGGCCGACGTCTCCGCCGTGACGGCTCAGGCGCTGGACAACTTCATCGCCATGCGCGCCGCCGAGGGTGCCAAGATGAAGGCCGACGTGGAGAGCCGCCTGTGCTTCCTCGAGGAGCGGGTGGGCAGGGTAGAGACCCTGAGCGCAGGCCGCGTCGAAGCCTACACCGCCCGCCTCTACGAGAAACTCAAGACCATCCTCGAGGACCGCAGCATCGACGACGCCCGGGTCCTGACGGAAGCCGCCATCTTCGGCGACAAGACCGCCGTGGACGAGGAGACCGTCCGTCTGCGCAGCCACATCGCCCAGTACCGCTCCATTCTGGAGCTGGACGAGCCGGTGGGCCGCAAGCTGGACTTCCTGACCCAGGAGCTGAACCGTGAGACCAACACCATCGGCTCCAAGTGTCAGGACCTGGACATCACCCGCACGGTGGTGGACATGAAGGCGGAGATCGAGAAGATCCGCGAACAGATCCAGAACCTCGAATAAAAACAGTACGGAGGAGTTCAGATGAAACTCATCAACATCGGCTTTGGCAATCTGGTCAGCGCAGGGCGGGTGGTGGCCGTCGTCAGCCCCGACTCTGCGCCGGTCAAGCGTCTGGTGAAGGAGGCGCGGGAGCGGGGGATGCTCATTGATGCGTCCTATGGCCGCAGCACCCGGGCCGTGCTCATCATGGACTCCGACCATGTAGTCCTTTCGGCCCTGACGCCTGAGACGGTGGCAAGCCGCGCTGCGGGCCAGCCGGAAGGAAAACCGACAGAGGAGCAGTAAAAAATGGAAAACGAAAAGTACCTGTTTGTCGTCTCCGGTGCCGCCGGTACCGGCAAGGATAGTGTGGTCAAGGCCCTGCGCGAGGCCCACCCCGAGATCGAAAAGACCGTCTCCGCCACCACCCGCGCACCCCGCCCCGGCGAGCAGGAGGGCGTGGACTACTACTACCGCACCCGGGAGCAGTTCCAGCACCTCATCGAAACCGACCAGGTAGTGGAGCACAACTTCTACAACGGCAACTACTACGGCACCCTCCGCGAAGAGGTGGATAAGCGCCTCGAGGCGGGCAAGCTGGTGGTGCTGGTCATCGACGTCCACGGCGCGGCCAATATCCGCCGGATGTTCCCGGGGGCTACCACCATCTTCCTGCTGCCGCCCTCCGTGGAGGAGCTGGAACGCCGCCTCCGGGGCCGCGGCACCGAGACGGAAGCCAGCATCCTCGAGCGCCTCGACACCGCAAAGAAGGAGCTGGCCGAGCAGGAGAAGTTCACCCTCACCCTCGTGAACGACGAGGTGGACGCCTGCGCTGAGAAGCTCTACGGCATCATCCGCCAGCGGGCCGGTCTCGACAGATAACAAGGAGCCGCGAATGCCAAAAACGGTAGGCGTTGCCGTGAGCAACGCGACCTTCCACTTCGACAAACTCTATACCTACGCCGTCATGCCCGACCAGCAGGAGGCCGTCCGCCTCGGCAGCATGGTGCTGGTGCCCTTCGGGCGGGGGAGCAAGGCCCGGATGGGCGTGGTGCTGGCCTGCGACGAAGAGCCGGAACACGCAAAGCTCAAGTACCTCTTCGACGTGGCCCCGGCCTCGGCCTGCCTGACGCCGGAGCTGCTGCGGCTGGTGCATTTCCTCAAGGAGCGCACCTTCTGCACCTACTACGAGGCCGTCAAGGCGGTCATCCCCTATGGGGCGCAGTATAAGCCCGCCCTCGCGGCGGACGGCGTGACGCCGGTGCTCCAAAAGCAGCTCACCCGCCACACCGAGAACAGCTATAAGCTGGTGGGGTCTTTGCAGCAAAAGCCCAGGCCCACGGCCAAGCAGCTGGCGGCGGTGGCCCTGCTGAGCGGGGGAGAGCGCACCCAGAACGAGATGGAGGCCCACGGCATCACCAAAGCCGTGCTGGACAACCTCTGCGCCAAGGGCGTCGTCGAATGCAGCAAGGTGAACAAATCCATCGACCTGTATTCGTCTATCCCGCTGAAAAACGAGCCCATCACCCTGACGGCAGAGCAGCAGGCGGCCTATGACGCCCTGCTGCCCGGCCTCGAAGACACCGCCCCCCACTCGGCGCTGCTCTACGGCGTCACCGGCAGCGGCAAGACGCTGGTGTTCTTAAAGCTCATCGAGCGGTGTCTGGCGCTGGGCCGCCGCGCCCTCGTGCTGGTGCCGGAGATCAGCCTGACGCCTCAGATGATCCTCCGCCTCAAGAGCCGGTTCGGGCGGCGGGTGGCCGTCCAGCACTCGGCCCTCAACCACACCGAACGCCTGCTCCAATGGCAGATGATACAGGACGGCGGCGCCGACATCGTGGTGGGGACCCGGAGCGCCGTCTTTGCCCCGCTGGAGAACATCGGCCTCGTCATCATCGACGAGGAGCAGGAGCACACCTACCGCTCCGAGTCCGCGCCCCGGTACGCCGCCCACGAGGTGGCCCGGCAGCGGGCGGCGGAGAACGGCTCCCTGCTCCTACTGGCCAGCGCTACCCCCAGCACCGAGAGCTTTTACGCCGCCCGGAATGGCCGCACCCAGCTCGTCCGGCTCACCCAGCGCTACGGCGGCAACCCGCTGCCCAGCGTCCAGATCGTGGATATGCGGGCAGAGCTGGCCTCGGGCAACCCGAGGGAGATCAGCCTTGCCATGGAGGACGCCATCCGGCGCAACCTCGACGCGGGGAAGCAGACGATTTTGCTGCTCAACCGCCGGGGCTACCAGACCATGGCCCAGTGCGACGACTGCCGCGAGGTGCTGAAATGCCCCAAGTGCAGCGTCCCCATGGTCTACCACAAGGCGGGCCACAAGCTGCTCTGCCACTACTGCGGCACCCAGCTCGACCCGCCCCCCAAGACCTGCCCCGCCTGCGGCGGCAGGCTGCTCTACCGGGGCTTCGGCACCCAGAAGGCCGAGGAGGAGCTGGCCCAGCTCTTCCCGGAGGCAAGAGTGCTGCGGATGGACCAGGACTCCACCGCCGCCAAGGACGCCCACGAAAAGCTGCTGGCGAAGTTCGCCCGGCATGAGTACGACATCATGGTGGGGACCCAGATGGTGGCCAAGGGCCTCGATTTCGAGGACGTGACCCTCGTGGGCGTCCTCGGCATCGACTCGCTGCTCTTTGCGCAGGGTTTTCGGGCCTACGAGACGGTGTTCAGCCTCATCACGCAGGTGGTGGGGCGCTCCGGCCGGGCGAAAGACCCGGGCTTCGCCATCATCCAGACCACCGACCCCGACAACCCCGTCCTCAACCTCGCCGCCGCGCAGGACTACGACGCCTTCTTCGAGCAGGAGATCGCCTATCGAAAGTTAGGACTCTACCCGCCCTTCTGCGGGCTCTGCGTCGTGGGCTTCTCCGGCCCGAAGGAGATCGAGGTGGCCCGGGCCGCCGCCCGGTTCTCGGCCCTCTTGGGCCGTCAGGCCGCGCAGCAGCCGGACTTGCCCCTCCGGGTGCTTGGCCCCACCCCCGGCAACATCGAAAAGATCAACGAGAACTACCGCTACAAGCTCACCATCAAGTGCCGCGCCGACCGGCGCTTCCGCGACCTTGTCCGCCAGACCCTTGGCCTCTACGAGCAGGAAAAGCTGCCCGCCAAGGCCACCGTGGTGGTGGATATGCATTCTGACGGTGATATATAATAAGATTATTTGGAGGTATACTTCATGGCTATCCGCAACATTGTAAAAGAGGGCGACCCCATCCTGAACAAGGTCTGCCGCCCGGTGACCAACTTTGACGACCGTCTGGCCACCCTGCTGGACGATATGCGCGAGACGATGATCGCCGCCGACGGCGTGGGTCTCGCAGGCCCGCAGGTGGGGATGCTGCGCCGCGTCTTCGTGGTGTGGGACACCACCGACGCCCCCGAAGAAATTCCCGAAAACTACGAGTACAAGTTCATCGACTTCGTCAACCCGGAGATCCTCGCCGTGTCTGAGGACGAGGAGACCGCCTACGAGGGCTGCCTGTCCTTCCCGGGCCACAACGGCGCCGTGACCCGCCCCGTGGCCGTCAAGGTCCGCGCACAGGACCGCCACGGCGAGTGGTTCGAGCTGGAAGCCGAGGATCTGCTGGCCCGCTGCATCCAGCACGAGAACGACCATCTGGACGGCATCACCATCATGGAGTCCAGCGAGTTCTTCTATGAGGACACCGAGGAGGGCCGCGCCGCTGCCGCTAAGAAGAAGGAGAACGACTGATGCGCATTCTGTTCATGGGGACGCCGGATATTGCGGCGGACTGCCTGAAAGCCCTGTATGAGGCGGGCCACGACATCTGCGCGGTCTACACCCGGCGCGATAAGCCCGTGGGCCGCAAGCAGGTGCTCACCGCACCCCCGGTGAAGGAAGTGGCGCTGGCCCACGGCACCCCCGTCTTTCAGCCCCGCACCCTGCGGGACGGCGGCGAGGACGAGAACATCCGCGCGCTGGCTCCTGAGCTCATCGTGGTGGTGGCCTACGGCTGCATCCTGCCCAGATCGGTGCTGGAAGCGCCGAAATACGGCTGCATCAACCTCCACGTCTCCCTGCTGCCCAAATACCGGGGCAGCGCCCCCGTGCAGTGGGCGGTGCTGAACGGCGACGCCGAGACGGGCGTCTCCATCATGCAGATGGACGAGGGCCTCGACACCGGCGACGTGCTGGCCTGCGAGAAGATCGCCATCGACCCCGAGGAGACCAGCGGCCAGCTGTTCGACCGGGTCACTGCCGTGGGCGCACGGGTGCTCTGTGAGACCCTGCCTGCGATTGAAGCCGGTACGCTCAAGGCAGAGCCTCAGGCCCACGAGAACGCCTCCGTCGCCCCCATGCTGAGCAAGGAGATGGCGGAGTTCCATCTGACCGACAGCGCCGAGCACATCCACAACTGGGTGCGGGGCATGAACCCCTGGCCCGGGGCATGGTTCGTGACGGCGGGCGGCAGGAAGGTCAAGGTGACGGAGAGCCGGGTCGCGGAAAGCCACGGCGAAGCCGCTGGCACTGTCCTCGCCACCAAGCCCCTGACCGTGGCCTGCGGCGAGGGCGCGATCCAGCTTCTGCACGTCGTGCCGGAGGGCAAGAAGCCCATGGACGGCACCTCCTTCGCCGCCGGTCTCCGCCTCAAGGCGGGGGACAGCCTGTGAGCGGCCCGAACCCCCGCGCGGCGGCGGTGGCGGCGCTGGTGCGGCAGGAGCAGGACGGGTTCTCCAACCTCATCCTCGACGCAGAGCTGCGCCGCCAGAAGCTGGAAGGCCGCGATAAAGCATTTGCCAGCGCGATATTTTACACCGTGCTGGAACATCAGGGAACGCTGGACTATATCCTGAGCCAGTTTTTGCCCAAAGGGCTTGCCAGGCTCGACCCGCAGGTGCGGGAAATTCTCCGCGCCGCGCTGGCGCAGGCCCGCTATATGCAGGTGCCTGCCTCGGCGGCGGTCAATGAGGCCGTCAAGCTGACCCGCACCTTCAAAAAAGCCAGCGCCTCCGGCCTCGTGAACGCCGTGCTGCGCCGGGCCATCGGCTATGACCTCGGCTCTGCCGTCTTCGCCGACGAGGTGGAGCGGCTGATGGTGCTGGGCTCGGCGGGCCGGGACGTGGCAGCGTTCCTCCACCAACACTACCCCGACGAGGCGCTGGACATCCTGACCCACACCGCCGACAGCGGCCTGACCAGCCTCCGGGCCAACCCCCTGAAAGGGACGCCGGAAGCCCTCTGCGAAAAGCTGCTGGCCTCGGGCGCGAAGACCGCCGCCCCGGGCCTTGTGCCGGGCAGCGTCTTAGCCCGCTTCGAGGGCAGCCCGGCGGAGAGCGGGCTTTTCCGGGACGGATATTTCCACGTGGAGGGGCAGGCCAGCCAGCTTGCCGCCCTCTGCGTGGAGGCAAAGCCCGGCGATACCGTCCTCGACCTCTGCGCCGCCCCCGGCGGCAAGAGCCTGCTCCTCATCGAGGAGATGGGGGACGAAGGGCGGCTGGTGAGCTGCGACGTCAGCGAGAACCGCGTCCAGCTCATCCGCAAGGCCGTGGAGCGGATGGGGTTTGCCCACATGGAGCCCCGGGTCTCCGACGGCACCAGACCGGATGCCGACCTGCCCATGGCGGACGCTATTTTGGTAGACGCCCCCTGCAGCGGCCTCGGCATCCTCGCCAAGAAGCCGGACATCCGGTATAAGACCCTCGAAAAAGCACGTCACGATGAATTATTGGCCACCCAGTCGGCCATTCTGGATACAGCCGCCGCCCACCTGAAAGAGGGCGGGCGTCTGGTCTACTCCACCTGCACCATCGACCCTGCCGAGAACGAAGAGCAGGTGCGGGCCTTCGTGGGCCGACACCCGGAGTTCCGGGTGGTGACGCCGGACGTCCGCTTCCCGGCCGGGATGACGGTGGGGGACTGGGGTGCGCTTTCCGTTCCCACCCGCACCGGCATGGACGGCTTTTTCCTCTGCGCGATGCAGAAACGTGATTCCTGACAAAAGGAGATTTTCATGGAGACTAAACGCTGTATATCCTCCCTGACGCTGGAACAGCTGACAGCGGAGCTGAAAGCGATGGGCCAGCCCGGCTTCCGGGCGAAGCAACTCTTCCACTGGGTCCACCAGAAGCTCGTGACCGACTTTTCGGCCATGACCGACCAGCCCAAAGCCCTGCTGGCAAAGCTCGAGGAGGCATTTTACATCGCCGCGCCCATCATCGAGCGGCGGCAGGAAGCCAAGGACGGCACCGTGAAGTACCTGCTGCGGATGGCCGACGGCAACTGCATCGAGACCGTCGTCATGCGCTACCACTACGGCAACACGGTCTGCGTGTCCACCCAGGTGGGCTGCCGGATGGGCTGCCGCTTCTGCGCCTCGACCCAGGCGGGCCGGGTGCGCAACCTCGAGGCGGGCGAGATATGCTCCGAAATTTACACCGCCCAGAAGGACATCGGGGAGCGCATCTCCCACATCGTGCTGATGGGCATCGGGGAGCCGCTGGATAATTTCGACGAAGTCATGCGCTTTCTTGAGAACATCTCGTCCCCCGAGGGCGTGAACATCGGGATGCGGAACATCAGCCTCTCCACCTGCGGCCTCGTGCCGAAGATCGACCAGCTGGCCGAGAAGAAGCTCCAGCTCACCCTCTCCGTCTCCCTCCACGCCCCCAACAACGACATCCGCAGCGGCATGATGCCCGTGAACGACGCCTACCCCGTGGAGGTGCTGATGCAGGCCGTGCGCCGGTATCAGGAGACGACGGGCCGGAGAGTGAGCTTCGAGTACTCCATGGTGCGGGGGGTCAACGACTCCGACGCCTGCGCCAAACAGTTGGCCGACCTCATCCGGGGGATGGGCGCTCACGTCAACCTCATCCCCATCAACCCGGTGGACGGCAGCCCTTATTCGGCCACCGACGCCGCCAACGTCCGGCGCTTCCAGCAGAAGCTGGAAAGCCTCGGCGTCAACGCCACCGTCCGCCGCCGTCTGGGCAGCGAGATCAGCGCTGCGTGCGGCCAGCTCCGCCGCGACGAGATGAACGGCAAAGTTTGAGAAGGAGAATCCTATGAAACTTGCAGGAAAAACAGACGTCGGCAGCGTCCGCCCCGAGAATCAGGACGACTACCGGGCAGGCGAGCTGAACAGCGACGCGGCCTGGGGCCTCGTGTGCGACGGCATGGGCGGTGCGCGGGGAGGCCGTGAGGCTTCCGTGAGCGCCTGCGACGTCATCGAGCACAGCTTCCACGAGCAGTACGCCCAGTGCCTGCCCGGCGACGAGGAAACCTTTTTGAAGCGGGCGCTCATCAACGCCAACCGCTTCGTCTTCCAGAAAGCCTCCCGGGAGGAGGAGCTGGCGGGCATGGGCACCACGGCGGTCTGCGCCCTCGTGCGGGGCGGCAACGCCTTTATCTGCCACGCAGGCGACTCCCGGGCCTACCTCGTCCGGGACGGCAGACTCACCCAGCTCACCCACGACCACTCCTATGTGCAGGAGCTGGTGGACTGCGGCACCATCACCGCCGAGGAAGCTGAGCATCACCCCCAGAAGAACATCATCACCCGGGCGCTGGGCGTGGACTACCGCCTCGACCCCGAGTTCACCAGCGTGCCGGTGCAGAAGGGCGATATGATCCTGCTCTGCACCGACGGCCTCACCAACGTCCTGCCCAAAGAAAAAATCGAGGAAATTTTCACGAAGGGCGGGTTCTACGACATCCCCGACCGGCTGGTGGACGCCGCCAACGCGGGCGGCGGCCCCGACAACATCACCGCGCTGCTGCTGGGCGTGGAGCCGCTGGAGGTGAAGCATGGATAATCTCATCGGCAAGACGCTGGACGGGCTCTACACCATTCAGGAGCTCATCGGCGCAGGCGGCATGGCCAACGTCTACAAGGCCGTGGTCTCTGCCCCCGGCGGGCCTGTGCCGGAAGGCACGGTGGTGGCAGTCAAGGTGCTGCGTCAGGAGCTGATGCATGACGCCGACCTCGTCCGCCGCTTCAAGAACGAGTCCAAGGCCATCTCCCTGCTCAACCACCCCAACATCGTCAAGGTCTACGACGTCTCTGTCAGCGAAAACTTACAGTATATCGTGATGGAGTGCGTGGAGGGCATGACCCTCCGGGAGTACCTCAACGAGCGGGGCGGCAAGATCACCAGCCGGGAGACCGTCCACTTCATCGCCCAGATCCTCCGCGCCCTCGACCACGCCCACCGCAACGGCGTCGTCCACCGGGACATCAAGCCCCAGAACATCATGCTGCTGGACAACGGCCAGCTGCGGATGATGGACTTTGGCATCGCCCGCATCTCCCGGGCCGAGAACCAGATCCAGAACGGCAAAAAGACCATGGGCAGCGTCCACTACATCAGCCCCGAACAGGCGAAGGGGGAGGAGACCGACCCCAAGAGCGACATCTACTCCGTGGGCGTCATGATGTACGAGATGCTCTCGGGCAGGCTGCCCTTCGACGCCGACGACATGGTGGAGGTGGCCCGCAAGCAGATCCGGGACACTCCGAAGCCGCTGGCAGAGCTTGCCCCGGAGGTGCCGCTGGGCCTCGTCCAGATCACGGAGCGCGCCATGGCGAAGCTGCCGGTCAACCGGTATTCCAGCGCCGCAGAGATGCTGGAAGCGCTGGACGCCTACGTGCAGGACCCCTCCGTCACGTTCCAGTATCAATATGTAAAGGAAGAACCTGAAAAGGTGGTGAATGACCCCATGCCGCAGAAACGCAGCATCCGCAGACCCCCGGAGAAACCGGCGGCGAATCCCGCCCGCCCCAAGGCCAGGGCGAAAAAGAAGAAGCGCAGCGGCTTTATGCCGGTGCTGCTGGGCATCACGACGGCCTTTGCGCTGGCCTGTGCGGCCCTGTGCTGGACCATCCTGAACGATTCCAGCAACATCATGACCGACCGCGCCGACATCGTGCTGGGCGATTTCAGCGGCATGACCCAGGACGAGGTGAACGCCTCTGAGCAGGTGGCCTCCGGTCAGGTGGTCGTCAACTGGGAAGAGGAGTACAACAACGACTACGCCGCAGGCCATGTCTACAAGCAGTCGCCGGTGGCGGGCCGCACCGTCCGCGAGGGCCAGAGCGTGACCCTCACCGTCAGCCTCGGCATCCACTACGTCACCGTCCCCGACCTGACCAACTACGTGCAGGCCGACGGCGAACAGCAGCTGAAGGACCTGGGCGTGTCGGTGCTGGTCACTCAGGCCGTGGATGAGTCGGTGGCCGCAGGCTCCATCATCCGCACCGACCCCGCCGCAGGCAGTCAGGTGGCCGCAGGCACCACGGTGGTGATCTACGTCAGCCGCCCGCAGGTGGCCACCACCACCAAAGTCCCCAGCCTCATCGGCATGAACGTGAACGACGCCCGCACCCTGCTGGTGCAGCGGAAGCTGGGTCTGGGCAGCCAGACCGAGCAGTACAGCGACCAGCCCGTGGGCAGCATCATCAGCCAGAGCCCCGGCGAGGGCGCATCGGCCAAGCTGAACACCCGCGTCAGCGTCGTGGTCAGCGCAGGCCCCGAGCCTGCACCGGAACCTGAAGCACCCAGCGAGAGCACCGCCAGCAGCGACGGCTCCGGCGGCTGGTTGGGCGGCCTCTTCGGGGGCAGCAGCTCTTCCAGCGAGAGCACCGGCGCCAGCTCGTCTTCTTCCACCGGCGGCGGTCTCAGCGACTGGTGGACGTCCTGGCTGGGCTAAAGGAGTAGGTATGACAGGTTATATCACAAAAGGCATCGGCGGATTTTATTACGTTAAGACGTCGGAAGGCATCGTGGAGTGCAAGCCCCGGGGCATCTTCCGCAAGCAGAAGATCACCCCCGTGGCGGGCGACGTGGTGACGCTGGAGACCGAGAACGGCGCGGCGGTCATCGCGGCCATCGCGCCCCGGCGGAACGTCTTCGTCCGCCCGCCCATGGCGAACCTCGATGTGCTGTTCCTCGTGGCAAGCACCACCCAGCCCACCCCCAGCACCCTCGTGCTGGATAAGCTCTCGGCCATCGCGGTGGACAAGGGCGTCCAGCCCGTCATCGTCTGCACCAAAGGCGACCTCGCCGAGGCGGAGTTTCTGCGCAGCGCCTACGAAAAATCGACCCTGCCCTTCATCCGCATCGACTACGCCACCGGCGAGGGTCTGGACGACATCAGGCACTGGATCAATGGCCGTCTCTGCGCCTTCTGCGGCAACTCCGGCGTGGGCAAATCCACCCTGCTGAACGCCCTCCTGCCCGACGTGGAGCGCCAGACCGCCGCCATCAGCCAGAAGCTGGGCCGTGGCCGTCACACCACCCGCGAGGTGACCATCTTTGAAGCCTTCGGGGGCCGTATCGCCGACACCCCGGGCTTCGCCAGCCTCGAGGCCAGCCGGGCGGGCTTCATCCCGAAAGAAAATCTGGAACACGCCTTCCCGGAGTTCGGGCCTTACCTCGGCGCGTGCCAGTTCACCGGCTGCTCCCACCGCTCCGAGAAGGGCTGCGCCGTCCGCGCCGCCCTTGCGGAGGGCAAGCTCTCCCAGACCCGCTACGACAGCTACTGCGCCATGTACGATGAGGTCAAGGATGTGAAGGAGTGGCAGAGGAGGGGGTTGTAATGTCCCGCTGTGTTATCATTTCCGCCTGCCCGGTCAGCGCCTCGCTGGCGTCGGCCCTGCGGCCCGGCGACACCATCATTGCCTGCGATGCGGGCTACCGCAACTGTGCGCCGCTCCACTGCCGCCCCGACATCATCGTGGGCGACTTCGACACCGCGCCCTGCCCGGCGCAGGAGGGCGACGACACCATCATCCTGCCCCATGTCAAGGACGACACCGACACCGAGTACGCAGCAAAGCTGGCCTCCGAGAAGGGCTTCGACGAGGCGCTGCTGCTGGGCGTACTGGGCGGCAGACGCCTCGAGCATACGCTGGCCAACCTCTGCACCGGCCTCGGCCTCGAACAGCGGGGCGTCCGCGCCACGCTTCTGGACGAGCGCAGCCGCATCACCTTCGTGATGCCCGGCGAGACCCGCCGCTACCCTAGGAATGAGTATTTCTACCTCTCGGTCTTCCCGATGGAGGGCAGGGCAGAGGGGGTCTCGGAGCGGGGCTCCTTCTACGAGCTGACCGACGCCGTCCTCACCGCAGGCTACCCCCTCGGCGTCAGCAACGAGTATGCCGATGGCTCCGACTGCATCACCATCTCCACCCAAAAGGGCGCGCTGGTGGTGGTGGAGACGGTGCCGGACGGGCCGATTTTGAGCTGAACCGGAACATTCCGGGCGCAGACCGCCTATAATGGCGTATCAAGCGACGAAAGGTGGTCGGCTCTATGCAGGTGGTCGTTCTCAAAAGCCCCAAGTGCCTGAGAGGTTTGCTCCGGAGGCTGTTCGGCATCCGGAAAGAAACGCAGGACTGAAAGAAATGGAAAGCCGCTGCGCGGCGGTTTCTGTAAACTTTCTGTGCAACGCTTGACTTTTGCGGGGAATGGCATATACTAAAAGTAGCAAAAGAAAAAGCAAATACGCCATCGGCGCACCCAAAGGAAAGACCCCCTCCCGGAGCTGCAATCTCCGAAAGGGGGTCCTTTTTAGTGCTTACGGCCCTTCAGCCATCCGTCA
>ENA-ORUO01000386-ORUO01000386.1-human-gut-metagenome-genome-assembly--contig:-NODE-386-length-54973-cov-18.745839_pt1 | contig 54973 bp, 43 predicted proteins | sample MGYA00242082_ERZ509215 | MGnify/ENA primary metagenome ERZ509215 (study PRJEB26280, sample SAMEA2338829) | human gut metagenome | biome: human gut; feature: human-associated habitat; material: faeces... | reverse complement strand
ACCTACGCTGAACTCTTTTCGGACATGGGTTCGACTCCCATCGCCTCCACCACACAAGAAAAATCCGAACCTCTTTCCGTTGGGAAAAAGGTTCGGATTTTTTCGTTTGCCGTATTTCTTACCGCGTCATTTTCATTTCCAGTCTCAGCAGCGCGGCTTTTTTATCGATGCCGCCTGCATATCCGGTCAGGCTGCCGTTTGTTCCGACAACGCGGTGGCAGGGAATGATGATAGAGATCACATTGTGACCGACAGCCCCGCCCACAGCCTGCGCAGACATCCGGGAAAGGCCGCGCTCTGCAGCCAGCTGCCTTGCCAGTGCCCCATAGGTCGTGGTCTGGCCGCAGGGGATGCGGCGCAGCAGCGCCCACACCTCCTGCTGAAAGGCAGAGCCAGCGGGATGGAGCGGCGGGGTAAAGTCCGGCTCCTGCCCGCCGAAATAAACATCCAGCCAGCGTCTGGCCTCGGAGAGCACGGCGGTCTCCTGCTCCTGATGCACCGCATCCAGGGTGCGGGCAAAGTATTTCTGCCCCTCGAACCAGAGGCCGGTCAGGCCGATGTCGTCAGCGGCCAGCAGGATGCCGCCCAGAGGAGACTCATAGTGCTGTGTATAGATCACCGTTTACCGGATCTCAATGCCCAGCTTGAACTTCAGGTTGCCCAGCACCTTCTTGACGGTGCGCTCGACCTGCTCAGCGGAGATCTCCGCGCTGGGGTCAGACAGGGTCAGGGAGAAGGCCATGCTCTTCTTGCCCTCGCCCAGGTTTGCGCCGCGGTAGATATCGAACAGCTTGACCTCGGTGATGAGGGAGCTTGCCTTCTTGATGGTGTCCTCGATCTCGCCGCAGGTGACCTTTTCCTCGCAGACAAGGGCCAGGTCACGCTTGACGGCAGCGTAGGGGCTCAGCGGCTTATAGCGCAGCTCACCGTCCACACAGGACATCAGAGCCTCATAGTCCAGCTCACCCAGATAGATGTTCTGGCTGTCCTTCTGGTCCTTTGCGATCTCCAGCTCGCCGTTGATCTCATTGGAGAGCTTGCCGAACACGCCCAGACGCTTGCCGTTGCAGTAGACAGCGGCGCTGATGCCCGGGTGGAGCCACGGGGTGGTCTCGCGCTCGTAGGTGAAGGTCAGGTCAAAGCCTGCGGCCAGCGCCTCCATTGCACCCTTGACGGTGAAGAAGTCCTCCTCGGGGCCAAAGGCACCAATGCAGAGGGTCTGACGCTCATGGGGATGCTCGCTGATGGGCAGCTCCTTGGCCAGATAGACGGGAGCCATCTCGAACAGGCGGCCCTCGGCATTGCCTTTCTTGAGGTTGTCCACGATGACATTCAGCATGGACGGGGTCAGCAGGGTGCGCATAATGGACAGGTTCTCGCTGATGGGGTTCAGGATGCGGATGGCCTTGCGGGCGGCATCCTCAGCGGGGATGTGCAGCATATCCAGCTCCGCGTTGGAGTAGAAGGCCAGGGTGGAGGCCTCATAGAAGCCCTGTGCAGCCAGCAGGCGCTTGGTCTTGAGCTGCTGCTTCTGTGCATAGTTCAGGCCGCCGTTGGTAACAGAGGCGGTGTTCAGGAAGGTGGGGTTGATGTGGTCATAGCCGTACTCACGGATGACCTCCTCCGCCAGATCGGGGAAGCTCTCCACATCCTCACGGTAGAGAGGAGCAGACACATCCCAGCTGCCGTCAGCCTGCACATCCACCGTGAACTCCAGGCGCTGCAGGATATCGATCATGGTCTGCTCGGGCACAGTGATGCCCAGCACGCCGCAGATCTTGGCAGGGGTGGTCACGATGTGCTTGCGCTCCAGCGGGCGGCCATCGGTCAGGTCATACTCGAGGGTGGTGATATCGCCGCAGTCCAGCTCCTGGATCAGGTGCAGGGCACGAGCCAGGCCCAGCTCGGGAGAGTTGCGGTCCACACCCTTTTCATAGCGGGCAGAGGAATCACTGTTCTGGCCCAGGGCACGGCTGGTCTTGCGGACGCAGTCACGGGCGAAGGTGGCGCACTCGAACAGCAGGCTGGTGGTGTTCTCATCCATGCCGGAGTTGGCACCGCCCATGATGCCGGCCAAAGCCACAGGCTTCTCGGCATCGCAGATGACCAGATTGTTGGGGTTCAGGGTGAACTCCTTTTCATCGAGGGTCACGATCTTCTCACCCTCGTTGGCACGGCGCACATCAATGGTGCGGCCGGCGACCTTGTTCAGGTCAAAGGCGTGCATGGGCTGGCCCATTTCCAGCAGGGTGTGGTTGGTGATATCCACCACATTGCTGATGGAGCGCAGGCCGCACAGGGCCAGATGGCGCTTCATCCAGCGGGGAGATTCGCCCATGCGGATGTTGCGGACGTAGTGCGCCATATAGCGGGGGCACAGGTCAGGGGCCTCCACCTGGACGGTGATGGGAGCATCCGGCTCGCAGACAGTCTTGTAATCCATGGCGGGCATGTGCAGGGGCTTGCCCAGAATGGCAGCGACCTCGCGGGCAATGCCCAGCACGGACTGGCAGTCCGGGCGGTTTGCGGTGATGGAGATATCGAAGATATAGTCATCCAGACCGACAACGGGTGCGATGTCGGTGCCGGGAACGGAATCCTCGGGCAGGATGAGCAGGCCATAGACCTCAGAGCCCGGGAACAGGTCATCGTTCAGGCCCAGCTCCTCGCCGGAGCAGAGCATACCGTTGGACTCCACACCCTGCATCTTGCGGGCCTTGATCTTGATGCCGCCGGGCAGGGTGGAGCCATCCAGAGCGGCGGGCACGCAGTCACCCAGCTTCATATTGGCGGCACCGGTGCTAATGCGGATGTCGTGGCCGTAATCACCGCAGTCCACCACACACTTGGTCAGGTGGGTGCCTTCCTGCTTTTCCATCTCCACGATCTTGCCAACGACCACCTTGCTGATGCCTGCATCCAGCGGGATCAGCTCTTCCACCTCAAAGCCGCAGGAGAACAGCTTCTCCTCCAGCTCCTGAGCGGTAACGTCGATATCAACGAATTCTTTTAACCAACTGAAAGGTACTTTCATTGTCTGTTCTCTCCCCTCTTATTCATGGAACTGCTTGAGGAACTGCAGGTTGTTCTCGAACATCAGGCCGATGTTGTTGATGCCGTACTTCAGCATGGCGATGCGCTCGATGCCAATGCCGAAGGCGAAGCCGGAATACTCATCCGGGTCAATGTTGCAGTTCTCCAGCACCTTGCGGTTGACAACACCGCCGCCCAGAACTTCGATCCAGCCGGTGTGCTTGCACAAGGGGCAGCCCTTGCCGCCGCACTCAAAGCAGCTGACATCGACCTCCACACTGGGCTCGGTGAAGGGGAAGTAGGAGGGACGCAGGCGGGTGCGGGTGTCCTTGCCGAACAGCTTCTGCACAAAGGTGTTCAGCGCGCCCTGCAGGTCGCCCAGGGTGATACCCTTATCCACGACCAGGCCTTCCATCTGGTGGAACATGGGGCTGTGGGTGGCATCGGAATCGGAACGGAACACACGGCCGGGGATCAGCACCTTGATGGGCGGCTTCTGGCTGTCCATGGTGCGGATCTGGCCGCCGGAGGTCTGGGTGCGGAGCAGGAACTCGTCGGACAGGTAGAAGGTATCCTGCATGTCGCGGGCAGGGTGATCCTTGGGCACGTTCAGGCGGGTGAAGTTGTGGTCGTCGTCCTCGATCTCAGGTGCGTCAGCCACGGCAAAGCCCATGCCGGAGAACACGTCGATGATCTGGTTGGTGACCAGCGTCAGGGGGTGCAGACCACCCACCGTGCGGGTCTTGGCGGGCAGGGTGATGTCCACGGTCTCAGCGGCGTTGCGGGCGGCCAGCTCGGCCTCCTTCACCTTGGCAGCGGCGGCATCGTAGTCTGCCTGCACCTTCTGCTTGAGCTCGTTGATGATCTTGCCCATGGCGGGGCGCTCTTCGGGCGCGACAGAACGCAGATTCTTCATCAGCGCGGGGATCTTGCCGTTTTTGCTCAGATATTCCTGCCAGAACGAGGCCAGCGTCTCTTTGGAAGAGACCTGACCGAGGCTCTCTGCGGCCTGTTTGGCCAGCTCGTCGATCATTGCTTGCATGGAAATTCTCTCCTTCTCAGTTCGTGTTTTCAAAGCGGGGCAGCAAAAAAGGCCCCGTCCCCTGCCGGGCCATTTCTGGCCGGACAAAAGGGACGAAGCCTTTGCAAATCCAATGCTCCGCGGTACCACCCGGTTTCCGCCCTGCACAAACAAGGGCGGCTCTCAAACGCCGTAACGGGGCGCGCCGTCCTGCCCTAATAGAAGCCGTTCGGGCAGGCCGCTCAGGAGCGAACTTCGGCACACACCCACGCGGAAGCCCTTTCAGCCGGTGAAGCTTCTCTCTTTGCTGTGGAACTGCATGCGTACTCTCTCCGTCGCTGCGTTTTCAAGATATTCAGGTTTCATAACCGGATATCATCTTACCACACTTTGGGCCTGTTTGCAAGCCGGGGCGGCACTTTTTCCCTGAATTTTACGGTTTTGCTTGTGTTTTGGCCGAAAGTATGGTATTGTAAGCGTAACGTTTTACTGAAAGGAGGGTACACCCAGATGGTTTGGAATGGCTGCATCTTTTTCAAAAAAGGTCAGATTTAATACGTTCCGGTTCGAAGTGTACCCTTTTGTCTCTTTCAGCAAGACGTGGAGCATGATTTTCAGCGCCGCGCAGCTTTGCTGTGGGGCGCTTTTGTTTTGCCTGAACCCCTCAGACTCGCTTCGCTCGTCAGCTCCCCTAGTAGGGGAGCCTCTGGCGAAACCGGAAATTCTGCACGGATTGCCAAGGCCTCCACTATTAGGGGAGGTGGCAATGCGTCAGCATTGACGGAGGGGTTTGGTCACAGCAAACTTTCGTTAGCAAGGGTACACTTTCTATTTTGAAATTTCACAACGACAAATAGAAAGGGTGTTCCCCATGAACCATAAACGTAAACTCAATTTGAAAAAGCAGCTTGCCTGCATTTACACTGCCGATTTCTTCTCCGGCCTGCGCATCACGGATGCGGTATGGGTGGCCCTGCTGGCGGCCCGGGGCTTCTCCCTGTGGGAGATCGGCCTGGCCGAAAGCGTATTCCATGTGGTCAGCCTGTTGTGTGAAGTGCCCAGCGGCATGGCGGCAGACCTGCTGGGCCGGAAAAAGACCCTCGTGTCCGGCGGCGTGTGCATGGTCCTGCAAAGCCTGCTGATGGCCTTTGCGTCAGACCTGTTCACCATCTGCTTTGCCATGGGGCTGAACGCGCTGGCCATGACCATGTTCTCCGGCACCTCCACGGCGCTGCTCTACGACAGCCTGAAGCAGGAGGGCTGCGAAGAAGAATACATTCAGGTCTCTGCCAACGGCTCCCAGATCTCCATGCTGGCCAACGCCATAGGCTCCATGGCCAGCATCCTGAACCGGTTTCTCGGCTACGCGGGCTTCTATCTGCTGAACGCCGCCTTTGAGGGAGCTTCCGCCCTTGCCAATATGCTGCTTGCGGAGCCCATCGTCACTGAATCACAGGCCAGCCGGGAAAAGCACGCGCTGCGCGCTCTGCCCGAACAGTTCCGCCAGCTGGTGCGGGACAGCCTGCATGTCCTGCGCACCTGCCCAATGGCGGTGAAACTTATCGCATCCAGCGCCCTCATCAGCGTGCCCAGCTACCTGACCAAAATGTTTTTGCAGCAGCGGCTCGTTGAGCTGGGCTGGCCCACGGAGCTGCTCTTCCTTCCCCTGCTGCTGGGCGGTCTGGCCTGCGTGGCGGGTACCGAGATCGGCCGCAGGGTGAGATGCCGCTCCATGCGGCGGCTCTACACAGCCTGTGCCCTGCTCTGCGGTGTGGGCACTCTGCTGGTGGGTGCTGCGCCCGCCTGGGGCGGCATCCTGGGCATGATGCTGGTGCAGGGTGTGCTGGAGGTCTATCTGCTCCACGAGAGCCAGAAGCTGAACGATGCCATTCCCAGTGACCAGCGGGCCACCCTCATCAGCGTGGACGGCATGGCCTACAGCCTGCTGATGATCCCTGCAAGTCCTCTGGTGGGTGCTGTCGGCGATGCCTTCGGGCAGGCCGGTGCGGGCCTTGCCCTGCTGGGCGGGGTCATCGTGCTGAGCGGCGCGGCGCTCTTGGGGAAAAAGCCGCAGGAATCCTGATACAGCAAAAAGCGGATGCGTTCCGGTGGGAGCGCATCCGCTTTGTTATTTTGCTCAGAACCGCCGCCAGGTGTCCGGCATAAAGAACACCAGCATGGGGAAGATCTCCAGACGGCCCGCCAGCATGTCAAAGATCATAACCAGCTTGGCGGGATTGGAGTAGCTGCCAAAGTTCATCATGGGGCCCACCTGGGCAAGGCCCGGGCCGATGTTGTTCAACGTGGCGGCAATGGCGGTGAAGTTGGTCACCATGTCAAAGCCATCCAGACTGATGAGGAAGAAGGATGCCGCAAAGATGAAGATGTAGGCCGCCACATAGACATTGGTGGCGCGGATGGTCTCATGGTTGACCACCTTGCCGTCCATCCGGACGGGGGCCACCACCTGCGGGTGAAGGGCCTGCTTGAGTTCCTTGCCCACAGTCTTGCCCATCAGCAGGAGGCGGCTGACCTTCATGCCGCCGCCGGTGCTGCCTGCGCAGGCACCCACAAACATCAGCATGACAAGGATCTCCTTGGAGAGGGTGGGCCACAGGTCAAAATCACAGCTGGAAAATCCTGTGGTGGTAATGATGGAGCCCACCTGGAAGGCGGCGTGGCGCAGGGCCTCGCCCAAGCCGTTGTACATGCTGTAAATGTTGGCCGTGATGATGACCACAGCCACACCGATGATCACAAAGTAGGCGCGCACCTCCTCGCTGGCGGCAGCGCGGCGGAAGCGGCGCATCAGCAGCAGGAAATAGGCGTTGAAGTTCACGCCAAACAGGATCATAAAGATGGTCACGACCCACTGGACATAGGGCGACATGCTGGCAAAGCTGTCATTGCGGAAGCCGAAGCCGCCGGTGCCCGCTGTACCAAAGGAGGTCAGCAGAGCTTCAAACACCGGCATCCCGCCGAACAACAGGAACACAAACTCGATGACAGTCAGGCCAAAATAAATGCCATAGAGGATCTTTGCCGTGGACTGCACCTTGGGCACCAGCTTATCCACCTGGGGGCCGGGGCTTTCGGCTTTCATCAGGTTGACATGGGAACCGCCGGTCAGGGGCAGCAGGGAGAGCAGGAACACCAGAACGCCCATGCCGCCGATCCAGTGGGTGAAGCTGCGCCAGAACAGGATGCCCCTGGGCAGGTCCTCCACAGCGGGCAGGATGCTGGCACCGGTGGTGGTGAAGCCGGAAACGGTCTCAAACATGGCATCCACCGGGTTGGGGATGCTGCCCGTGAGCACAAAGGGCACCGCGCCCACCACACTGATGAGCAGCCAGCAGAGCGCCGTGGTGGCAAAGCCCTCCCGCATATAGAAGATCTGGCTCTTGGGCTTGATGCGGTGGAGCAGAGCGCCCGCCACCGCAGAAAGTGCTGCCGTGAGCAGGAACACGCCCAGCACCATCCATTCACCGTAGATCAGGCTGGCCATGGCAGGCAGCAGAAGCAGCGCGGCTTCGCAATAGAGGATGTAGCTCAGCAGCCGCAGAACGATCGCATAATTCATGCCGCGCCTCCGTTAATCTTCCACGATGTCCCGCAGGTCATGCAGGCCGTGCTCCAGCGTGACCACGATGACGTTGTCGCCCACCTGGATCTCATCGCCGCCGCGCGGGATCTTGATCTCGTTGCCGCGGGTGATGCAGCAGAGCAGCAGGTTCTTTTTCAGGTGGAGCTGGCTCAGGGGCACACCGGTGGCGCGGCTCTTCTCATGGACTGTGAATTCCAGCGCCTCCACGCGGTCGTCCAGAATGCGGTACAGGGTCTTGATGTTGCTGCCTGCCTCGTTCTGCAAAGCGCGCACATACTGCACGATGTAATCGCAGGTCATGTACTTGGGGTAGACGATGCTGCCCAGATCAAGCCCGGCCAGGATATCGTCAAATTCCAGGCGGTTGATCTTGGTGACCAGCTTGCCGTTGGAATGCTTCTTGGCAAACAGGGTCAGCAGGACATTTTCCTCATCGATGTTGGTCAGGGCCACAAAGGCCTCGGTGGAGGTCAGGCCCTCGGAGAGCAGGAACTCGCGGTTGGAGCCGTCCTCACACAGGATCTGTGCCTCGGGCAGGGCCTGGGCCAGCACATCGCAGCGGGCGGGGTCCCGCTCCACGATCCGCACCCGGACATGGTTTTCCAGCAGCTCCTGGCTCAGGTAGAAGGCAATGGCACCGCCGCCCACGATGAGGGCATTGCGCACCGGGCGCACGGCCAGATGGATGCGCTGGAAGAACTCGTGGGCCTTTTCCTGCGTTGCAAGAAAAGTGACCTGATCGCCGGTCCGGAGCACAAAGTTACCGTTGGGGATGATGACCCCGCCGTCGCGCTCCACGGCACAGACCAGGATATCGCTCTTGAGCCGGGTGGGGATCTCCCGGATGGCCACGCCGTCCAGTGCCTGTGCCTCGGTCAGGGTGAACTTGATCAGCCGCACCCGGCCTTCCGCAAAGGTATCGATCTTGCTGGCACCGGGGAAGCGCAGCAGGTGGGAGATCTCCCGCGCCGCCGCCATCTCCGGGTTGATGATGGCCGAAATGCCGATCTGCTTTTTGATGAAGTCCAGCTCATGGCTGTAGGAGGGGTTGCGTACACGGGCAATGGCGTGGCAGTGGCCCGCCTTTTTGGCAAACATGCAGCAGAGCAGGTTCAGCTCGTCCGAGCCGGTAACTGCAATGAACACGTCCGCCTCCTCGATTCCCGCCTCGGACAGCGTTGTGATGGAGGAGCCGTTGCCGGTAATGCCCATCACGTCATAGGATTCGCTGATATGCTCCACACGGGCCTTGTTGGTATCGATGATCGTGACATTGTGGCCTTCCTCGCTGAGCTGTCGTGCCAGCGCTGTGCCGACCTTGCCGCAGCCCACCAGAATGATCTTCATAGAAAATGTCCTTTCCGTCCCTCCCGCCTTGCGGGAAGGATGCTTTCTCAGTAGCGCTCCACGCCGTCCTTGGTGACCAGGGCGTAGACCAGCGGGGCCTCCTCGGGCTTTTCCGCACCATAGACCAGACCGCTGCGGTACTCCGCAGCAGCGGCTTCAAACTTATCTGCCGCACCATAGAAGGTGGCCAGGCTTTCGCCCTTGTGCACATAGTCGCCGCGCTTTTTGTGCAGGGTGATGCCGGCCGCAAAGTCCAGCGGGTCTCCCTTCTTCTGGCGGCCAGCGCCCAACAGCACACTGGCAGAGCCGATCTTCTCGGCATCGTTGGCCACGATGTAGCCATCCTGCTCGGCCAGCAGCTCAAAGCTGGCTGCAGGCTGTTCAAACAGGCTGTAATCGTCCAGCACACGGGTGTCGCCGCCCTGGGCCGCAAACATCTCCTTGCACTTGGCAAAGGCAGAGCCGTCCGCGATCACAGCCTGTGCCATGGCACGGCACTCCGCCGGGGTACCCTTGCCTGCCAGCACCAGCATATTGGCGGCCAGCTGCAGGCAGACCTCGGTCAGGTCGGCAGGGCCCTTGCCCTTGAGCACGTCCATGCTCTCCATGACCTCAAGGCTGTTGCCGATGTTGCGGCCCAGCGGGGTGTCCATATCGGTGATCATGGCGGCCACCCGGCGGCCATGGTGGGTGCCGATGGCGACCATCAGCTCAGCCAGCTCAATGCTCTGGTCCACGGTCTTCATAAAGGCACCGGTGCCGGTGGTCACATCCAGCAGGATGGCATCGGAGCCGGAGGCCAGCTTCTTGGACATGATGGAAGAGGCGATGAGAGGGATGCAGCTGACCGTGGCGGTCACATCCCGCAGGGCGTACATCTTCTTATCCGCCACGGCAATGCCCTCGCTCTGGCCAATGACCGACAGCCCGATCTTGTTCACCTGGGCAAAGAACTCCTCCTGCGAAAGGGCAGTTCTGGTGCCGGGCACGCTCTCCATTTTATCAATGGTGCCGCCGGTATGGCCCAGACCGCGGCCGCTCATCTTGGCGATCTTTACACCGCAGGCCGCCACCACAGGGGCAATCACAAGGGTGGTCTTATCGCCCACGCCGCCGGTGGAGTGCTTATCCACCTTGATGCCGGGGATGGGGGAAAGATCGACCATCACGCCGCTGTGGGCCATCACATCCGTCAGCTCGGCTGTTTCTTCGTTGGTCATGCCGCGCAGGTAGACCGCCATCATCCAGGCAGCCATCTGGTAATCGGCCACTTCCCCACTGACAAAGCCGTTGACAATGGCTTCCAACTCTTCCCGGGTGTGGGTACCGCCATCGCGCTTTTTCGCGATCAGATCATAAATACGCATCGCAATTCTCCTGTCTGACAGTATGACTTTCAATAAATTCCATTATAACAGACTTTTTGACAAAGGCAATCCACATTCCGTCTCCTTTGTCGGGTTTTGAACACCAAGGGCGCAGCTGCCCGGAAAAGCAGCTGCGCCCTTGGAACAAACCTCGCTCAGCGGGAACCCTTGTCGTAAGGGATACCCTCAGCCTTGGGGGCCATGCTGTTTTTGGAGGTAAAGGCCAGAATGATCATGGATGCGATGAACGGCATCATGTTATAGATGTTGCTGGACCAGTGGAGCTGCGCAAGGAAGGTGGAGTCCGCAATGTTTGCCAGACTCTTGAACACGGCAAAGAACATGGCGGCGGCACAGATGTTGAAAGGCTTCCACTGACCAAAGATCATAACAGCCAGTGCAAGGAAGCCCGCGCCAGCCACGCCGACTTCAAAGTTCCAGGTCTGCACCGGGGGCACGATATATGCCAGACCGCCGATAGCGCCCAGCGCACCGGAAAGCAGCACACCCGCGTAGCGCATCTTGTAGACGTTGATGCCCACAGAATCGGCTGCCTGAGGATGTTCGCCGCAGGCGCGCAGACGCAGACCGAAGCGGGTCTTGTACAGCACCACATAGCTGATGACGAGCAGCACGATGCCCAGCGGCACAAAGATGCTCAGCTCCAGGCCGCCGATGCTGAACAGGAACGGCTTGTTGGAATAGTTCAGCTTGGCGCTGCCGCTGTCGCTGAAATACTTTGCAATGACCACGGCTATGGCGGTGGCCAGCAGGTTCAGGGCCGTGCCGCCGATGGTCTGGTCCGCTTTCAGGTTGATGGAGGCAAAGGCCAGCAGCAGGCTGTACACCATGCCGGCCAGCGCAGCCACCAGGACCGAGATCAGCACCACCAGGAACGGCGACATGTCGGCCGGAAGCATGGTCAGGGTCAGAACACCCGCCACACCGCCGATGACCATGATGCCTTCCAGCGCGATGTTGATGATGCCGGAGTGCTCACTGAACATACCGCCCAGTGCCACCAGCATCAGGACGATGCCATACAGCAGGGTATATTTGATCAAAAGCAGCATCTTACTTGCCCTCCTTCTTCGCGTTGGCCTTTTCCGCCGGGGCAGGCTCTGCGTTCACATTGGTCTTGTCCGCATTCTTGAACAGCAGCTTCTGGATCTTGCCGCGGAACAGCATGGAGAATGCACACAGGTAGATGATGATGCCGCTGATCAGGTCGGCGATCTCCGTGGGATAATACTTGGTGGAAAGGAAGGTGCCGCCCACCGAGATGTGGGAGATGAACAGGGCCGAGAAGATGGTGCCAATGGGGTTGGAGCTTGCCAGCAGGGCAACGGAGATGCCGTTGAAGCCCATGGCGGGCAGGCTGGTGGAGTTCAGGGGGTTCCACTGGCCCACGTTGGACAGATAGAACAGGCCCGCGCCAAAGCCTGCCAGCGCACCGGCAATGGCCATGGAGAGGATGATGTTCTTCTTTTCGTTGATACCGGCGTAACGGGCAGCACTCTTATTCAGGCCGACCGCCTTCAGCTCATAGCCAAAGGTGGTCTTGTTCAGCACCACCCAGATCAGGATGGCCACCGCAGCGGCCAGGAAGATGGCAATGGTGGTGCTGTTGGTCTGGAACAGCTTGTTCAGGCCGAAGTCCGGGATGACGGACTGGGCGAAATCTGCGTTCTTGCCCAGGTTCAGGGTGCGGGTGTTGCGCACATCGTACATGGGGCCGGTGCCGTTCTGGTAGACCAGCTCATTGACAAGGTACAGGCCGATCCAGTTGAACATGATGGAGGTAATGACCTCGTTGATGTTGAAGTAGGCCTTGAAGAAACCGGGGATGGCACCCCACAGACCGCCCAGAATGGCCGCAGCCAGCAGGCAGACGAACCAGGGCAGCTTGAGCATGATGGCACAGTAGAGGGCACCGTAAGCACCCAGCGTGTACTGACCGGCGGCACCGATGTTGAACAGGCCGGTCTTGAAGGCAAAGCCCACGGAAAGGCCGGTCATGATCAGGGGCGCGGCGTTGGCCAGCTCCTTGCCGACACCATAGGGGGCATCATGGAAGCCGCCCTTGAGGATGCGGACAAAACCGTCTGCCCATGCGTGGGCCGGGTTGATGGCCAGCAGCACGAGGAAGCCCACAAACAGACCGATCAGGATACACAGCAGGGCAGCCATCACGCTGGTGACAGAACCCTGCAGCCCGTTGTGGGAAAGTTTTTTGTTTTTCATTTCTGCTTACTCCTTTCCCTGCTTGCGGGCACCGGCCATGTACAGGCCCAGCTCCTGGACCGTGGTGGTCTTGGGGTCAAACTCGCCCACGATCTCACCCTCGTACATCACAAGGATCCGGTCAGAGAGGTTCATCACCTCGTCCAGCTCCAGGCTGACCAGCAGCACAGCCTTGCCCCTGTCGCGCTCATCCACGATCTGCTTGTGGATATACTCAATGGCACCGACATCTAGGCCGCGGGTGGGCTGCACTGCCACCAGCAGCTTGGGGTCTTTGTCGATCTCACGGGCAATGATCGCCTTCTGCTGGTTGCCGCCGGACATGCTGCGCACGATGGTGGCGCTGCCCTGGCCGCTGCGCACGTCATACTGGGCGATCAGCTTATCGGAGTACTCCCGCACCTTTTCACTGCGGATAAAGCCGTTGTGCTGGAACTCGGGCTGCCAGTAGCGCTGGAGCACCATATTGTTTTCCAGGCTGTAATCCAGCACCAGACCATGCTTGTGGCGGTCCTCAGGGATATGGCTCATGCCGTCCTTGGAGCGCTGGCGGATGCTCTCGTTGGTGATCTCCTTGCCGTCCAGCAGCACCTTGCCGCTGTTGAACTTTTCCAGACCAGTCAGACCGTAGACAAACTCGGTCTGGCCGTTGCCCTCGATGCCCGCCAGACAGACGATCTCACCGCCACGCACCTGGAAGGAGACGTTCTTGACGGCATCCTTCTTGTGCTGGGCGTTGTGCATGGTAACGTTCTGCACGTCCAGCACCACCTCGCCGGGGGCGGCGGGCTTTTTGTCCACCTGCAGCTGAACATCGCGGCCGACCATCATGCGGGAAAGCTCTTCCTTTGTGGTGTCCTTGATGTCCACAGTGCCCATATACTTGCCCTTGCGCAGAACCGTGCAGCGGTCTGCCACTGCCATGATCTCGTTGAGCTTGTGGGTGATGAAGAGGATGGATTTGCCTTCCTTCTTGAACCCGCGCATGATCTCCATCAGCTCGTCGATCTCCTGCGGGGTCAGAACAGCGGTGGGCTCATCAAAGATCAGGATCTCGTTGTCGCGGTAGAGCATCTTCAGGATCTCAACACGCTGCTGCATACCAACAGAGATATCACTGATGAGTGCGTCGGGGTCCACACGCAGGCCGTACTTCTCGCTCAGGGCCATGACCTTCTTGCGGGCCTCAGCCTTCTGCAAAAAGCCCAGCTTATTGGGCTCCACGCCCAGAATGATGTTATCCAGCACGCTGAAGCATTCCACCAGCTTGAAGTGCTGGTGCACCATGCCGATACCCAGCGCGTTTGCATCGTTGGGGTTGCGGACGGCGACCTCCTTGCCGTTCTTGAGGATCTTACCGGCTTCCGGCTGGTACAAGCCGAACAGCACGCTCATCAGCGTACTTTTGCCAGCGCCGTTTTCGCCCAGCAGGGCATGTACCTCGCCCTTACGCAGCTGCAGGGTGATATCATCGTTTGCCTTGATTCCAGGGAACTCCTTGGTAATGTGGAGCATCTCGATCACAAAATCCTCTGCCAATCTGCTCACTCTCCTTTCGTGTCAAATCGACACCTATACTATTCTGTGTACCATTATACCGTATTTTTGCGGTTTTGCACACTTCTTTTTGATTTTTTGGCGGGATGTACTCTTATAAGTATTACTTTTGTGCAAGCTGCACGATTTTTCGCGAGACAAAAACGACCCTCTCCGTCAAAGCCTGGCGGCAATGACGGAGAGGGTCGTTCCCTGCAGCCCTTGCGGACTGTTCAAATTTTACTGGATGTAGGTGACGTTGGTGAACTCGCTGACGGTGGGCTTGGTAGCGTCGTCAGAGCTGTTGTCAACAACGATCTCGCCAGAAGCGATCTTCTGCTTCAGCTCCTCGTACTCCTCAACCGTGAAGGTCTCGAAGTTCCAGCTGTCCTCATCGGTGGGCAGGCCGATGTAATCGCCGTCCTGCAGACCAAAGTTGCCGTTGGTTGCTGCGATGGTGCTCCACTCGCCTGCCTCGATGTCGGACAGAGAGGTAGAAACAGCCTCAGACAGGCCCTTCATAGCGGAGGTGATGAACGGGTTGTAAGCATAGGTGCCGTCAGCAACGCCGTTTGCGCCGATGTAGTTCTGGTCAACATCAACGCCGATGACGTAGCCGTTGTTCTTCAGAGCAGCCTCAACAGCGGAGGTGTAGATGCCGCCGCCGCAGGCAAAGACGACCTGAGTGCCGTTGGAGTACCAGCCCTCCATACGGGAGGTGATGTTGGCATCGCCGTAGAACTGGCCGCCGTAGAAGTAGTTGATGTCGATGTTCTGGCCCAGCTCCTGAGCAGCAGCATCAGCGCCCTGCACAAAGCCGTAGCCGTAACGGATAACAGCGGGAACAGCCATGCCGCCCAGGAAGCCCAGCTTGGTCTTGCCGTCCTTGGCAATGGCGTAACCTGCCAGATAGCCTGCCTGCTCCTCCTTGAAGGTGATGCAGTAGCAGTTGGAGGGGATCTCATCGGTGCCGATATCGCCCTGGGTGACATCGACGGCAATGAACTTGACATCGGGGTACTGCTCAGCAGCCCATGCCAGAGAAGCGCCATACAGGTAGCCGACGCAGACAATGACCTCAGCGCCATCGTTGACAGCCTGACGGATCATGGTCTCACGGTCCTCATCGGAAGCGTCAGCCTCGGGGATGTAGTACTGGCAGTCATCGCCCATGTAGCTGGAAACAGCGCTCCAGCAAGCCTGGTTGAAGCTCTCGTCATCGATCGTGCCGGTATCGCAGGTCAGAGCGACCTTTGTGATCTTGCTGGCAGCCTCGGAGCCAGCCTCAGAGGCTGCAGAGGAAGCAGTGGAAGAAGCGGTGCTGGTGGAAGAGGAAGAACCACCGCAGGCGGTCAGAGCAGCGGCAGCAGCTGCAGCGCCAGCCACAGCCAGGAAGTTACGACGAGAAATCATCATAAGAAAACTCTCCTTTTTATACATTAAAAATTGCGCTTTACAAAGGGAATGCGCACACTTGCACATTTACTGACCCAAGTATAGCCGGGTCATGTGAGGAAAGCAAGGCATTTCCGATTACAAAATCTTTACAGATTTTTTGTAAAATTCATGTAAAAGTCGTACTATTTCGCCAATTTTAGCAAAATCTCCGCTTCCTGCCTCACTCTTCCACGGCTTTGTTGCCCGCCACGTTGGAGGGGCCAAAGCCGAAGGGCAGCAGCTCGTCCATGCTGCGCTCGATGAAATCATCGGGGGTCTTTGCCATGATGACATTCAGCTCCGGCCCGCCGAACTCAAACAGCGCCTGACGGCAGACCCCGCAGGGTGAGGTGATCTGCTTGTTCACCTCGCCGCGGCGGGAGCCCACCACAGCAATGTCGGTGAAGCGGGTCACGCCCTCGCTCACCGCCTTGAACAGGGCCGTGCGCTCAGCGCAGCTGGTGGGGGTGAAAGCAGCGTTTTCCACATTGCAGCCGGTGAAGATGCGGCCATCTTCGGCCCGCAGGGCAGCACCCACCATAAAGTCGGAGTAAGGCACATAGGCCTGCTCCCGGGCTTCCAGTGCCATCCGGATCAGGGCTTTCTTTTCGTCTAAAGTCAGATTGGTCATAGGGGCCTCCTTTTCATTCTAAAGTATAAACAAACGTTTCTGCGTCTTTCTGAACAAATCCTATACTTTCAAACATTTTGCGGGACTGCTTGTTGAAGGAATAAATTTCTGCATAGCATTGCGGATATTTCTTCTCTTTTGCCAGTGCAAGAATCTTCCCAATCACTGTTCTCCCAATGTGCCGATTCTGATACTCTTTGCAGACCACAATCGAAATTTCTCCGCTTGTCTGCAAGCATACATCTCCGCACAGAATGCCCTTATATCCAATGTAGAACAAATCACCATGACTATCCAGATACTGGTACATATTTTTCAGGATAGGCAGGTCATAAATGCGATTCTGATTATCTACATGATGGCACAGTTCTGCGTCCTGATACCACGGAAGGGCAATTTCATAGGCTGGGTAATAAGGTACAAGGCAGATATCCTGATTTGGTTGAAAGTCGTCCATCTTTCATCCCCTCTTTTGCACTTCAATTATACGGCGTGTTCTCAAATTCTTCAAGAGATTTCTCGTTATCCATTTATTATGTAACGAAAGTTCTTGCATTTTTCATTACAGACGCATATAATAGAATCAAGAAGGAGGTGTATTAGAATGGCAAATGCAGTCAATGTAAACTTCCGGATGGACCCAGACCTGAAACGCAACATGGAAGAGGTTTGCGCCGAGATGGGACTTTCCATGACAACGGCATTCACGATTTTCGCCAAAAAAGTTTCCCGGGAGCACCGCATTCCCTTTGAGGTTTCCGCCGACCCGTTCTACTCGGAAAGCAACATCAATCATCTCCGCCAGATCGTCCACGACATCGATACCGGAAAAGCCAAGCTCACTGAGCACGATTTGATCGAGGTAGATTAAATGAGATTGCTTTGGGAAGAGGAAGCATGGGAGGACTACTGCCTTTGGCAGACGCGAGACAAAAAGCTGCTGAAGCGTATCAACACACTTCTGAAAGACATCCAGCGGAACACCTACGAGGGCATTGGAAAACCTGAGCCCTTAAAAGGTGATTTGAGTGGATGGTGGAGCCGCCGCATCGACGATACGCACCGCATTGTTTATAAAGAGCAGGACGGCAATATCATTATCGCATCCTGTTTCGGACATTATAGTGACACTTAAAACATAAAAGGGTTGTTGTCGTGTGACAACAACCCTTTTTGTGAATGCAAATCAGTACTCCGCGCCCAGTGCGACCTTCATCATGTTGGTGAAGCTGGTCTGACGCTGCTCGGCGGTGGTGATCTCCGGGGAGACGAAGCTGTCGGAGATGGTCAGCAGGCAGGCGGCGTTCTTGCCCAGGACCTGAGCGTTGGCGAAGAGGGCAAAGCTCTCCATCTCCACGCACAGGCAGCCGCGCTCATCCCGCAGCTTTTCCCAGTAGGTGGGCTTTTCATCGGAGGGCTGGCGATAGAACACATCGGAGGAATGGATGTTGCCCTCGATCAGGGGGATGCCCTGCTTTGCGGCAGAAGCACGCAGCTTGTCGTTCAGGGTCTGGCTGGGCAGGGTGAGGTCCCCTTCAAAGCCGCTCTGGACCCGGGCATAATTGCTCTCGCTCACGGCACCGGCGGCCAGCACCACATCAAACAGCTTGGCCTTGTCGGTGTAGCTGCCGGCAGAGCCGATGCGGATGATGTTGTCCACATCGTAGAACTTGTACAGCTCGTAGGAGTAGATGCCGATGGAGGGCATTCCCATGCCGCTGCCCATCACACTGATGGGGCGGCCCTCATAGGTGCCGGTAAAGCCCAGCATTCCACGGACACCGGTGACCTGGCGGACATCCTTGAGGAAGGTATCCGCAATGAACTTTGCCCGCAGCGGATCGCCGGGCATCAGGACGGTCTTTGCGAAATCGCCTTTTTCAGCGCTGATGTGGGGTGTTGCCATAATCATTCTCCTTTTTGTTTGTAAAATAAACCTCTCAGGCGCTTCACGCCAGCTCTCCTAATAGGAGAGGTGGCAATGCGAAGCATTGACGGAGAGGTTCTGTTCTGATTTATCGCTTTCCGGGGAACACGCTCTGCGGTGCGATGTACGAGCCATTGCGGCGGATCTCGAAGTGGCAGTGGTTGCCGGAAGAGCGGCCCGTGCTGCCCACATAGCCGATGAGCTGGCCCTGCCGCACGGTCTGGCCCGCACTGACCGCCAGAGACAGGCAGTGGGCATAGACCGTGGTATAGCCGCCGGAGTGGCTGATGATCACAGAATAACCATAGCCCGTACCGGCACCGGCCTTGTTATAACCCGCCTTGGTCACGGTGCCGCCCGCCGATGCATAGATGGGCGTACCGGCAGAGGCACAGATATCCACGCCCTTATGGCCGCTGCTATACCAGCGTGAGCAGTTGCGGTAGCCCGGCACAGGCCAGATGAACTGACCGCTGCCACCGATGTATGCCGCCGCACCGTACTTCGTGACCTTCTTGGTGCCAACGACCACCTTTTTGTTCACCGGCTCCCGGATGGTCTCGGTGGAAAGGATGGTCTGCTCCAGCAGCGCGCCATTGGTATCGTAGACGTTCTGCATGGTGACGCGGCGCAGGCCGTTCTGGCCCTCCTGCAGGGTCTTGGTGGTACCCTTGGTGTACTCGTTGGACTGGGTGGTCTCGGTGCCGAAGGGGATCTCCTCCTCCCGCGTCTCCACCTTGGTGATGCGGACTTCCAGCAGAGCCTCCTGCTTGGTCACGATCAGCTGGTCGCCCTCCTGGATATTGGAGTTCTCGGTCAGGGGAGCACCCTTGAAATTCGTATTCAGGGCACACAGCTCCCGGAAGGTCAGGTCGTTCTTCTGGGCAATGGCCCACAGGGTATCGCCCGCCTTGACCGTATAGATCTTCTCCTGCTGCTGCACGCCGGTCAGCATATCCTCAATGGAATTGTCATCCTCAAAGCTGTCGTTGAAGTAGATTCCATCTTCCAGCGTCACATTTTTGTTAAAGCCCACGCTGATATTCTCGTCCGTCTGATCCTCGTAGGGGGCCAGCAAGCTCTCCAGATAGCTGCGCAGGGTGTCACCATCGGAGCTGACTGCCGTCAGTTCCCCGTCCAGATACAGGGCGGTGCCCTCACTGATCTGGTCACTGGCGCTCTGCAGAATGGCGTTCGCCGTCTCGCTCTCGTCCATGGTCTTGTGGGTCACGGAGATGGTATAGGTCGGCTCGATGGTCAGCTCGGTCTTGTCCGAACCGGCGTAGTTGATGCGCTGCATCACATCCTCTTTTGCGAGGTTGAACACTTCCTCATTGGCCACATAGCCAACGGTCTGGCCGTTCACCTGCACAGCCAGCGCATAGGGCTGGGCCATCGTCCTGTTCCAGACCGTGACGAACACGGCCAGCATACACAGGGGCAGGATGTACATTGCTGTCCGGGGCAGCAGGCTCAGGTTGCGCTTGAGCCCGCCCACAAAATAGCGCCCGGCCGCTTTTACGGAAGCACCAAAGCCCCGCTCCCGGCGCACGTCGTTGGCGTGGGCCGCCACAGCGCCGAGGCCCTTGAAGAACAGGTAAAGCGGTGCCAGCAGATCCTTGAACATCTGCGCCGCACCGGGAAAGGCTGTTGCAATGATGGTATGCCGGGCATTCCTGCACCAGCGGGCCAGTCTGTGGGCCACGGCAGCAATGCCGCGCCCTGTGCGCACCACCATGTACTCTGCCGCAAAGCCCAGTGCATAAAATGCCTCGCCAACTGCCAGCACCACGGCACTGGCCCGCAGCTTTTTGGCCACATCATTCATGTGCCGCTGCGTTTTGCGGCGGAAACGGTGCCGCCGCAGCAGGCCGGAGATCTGGACCTTTGCCCAGAAGCTTCGCAGTTTTTCTCTGCCCTTTACCGGCGCTGCAGGAGCCTGGCTCTGCGGCTCCTTTGTTTTTTCTTCGATCAAAAGGGGTTGCTCCTTCCTGACGTTTTGGGTCGAAAGTTACAAATTCATATCAATTATACACTCTGCCCGGGCCGATACAAGGCTTGTCACAAAATTTGGGCAGAGCTTTCACAGAGGTTTCACCGTATTTTCATATTTCAGCATCCAGCAATGCCCGCATATCCTCGGGCAGTGGGCTCTCCACTGCAACGGTGCGGGCGTGTTCCCCCACCGACGTTTCCAGCCGGATGCCGCCGGGCACCTCGCTGTAAGCCGGCACCCGGAAACTCTGCCGGGCACAATGGAGCGCCTGCCGGGCAATGCGGTCACGGTGCCCGCCGTAAAGGTCGTCCCCGGCCAGCGGGTGGCCGATGGATGCAAAGTGCACCCGGATCTGATGGGTGCGGCCCGTCACGGGAACACAGGCGGCAAGGCTCAAGCCCTGCGCTGCCCTTAATATGGTATACTCAGTGCGGCTGGGCTTGCCCTCGGGGGTCACGCACCGCCCGATGATGCTGTCCCCTCTTCGGCCAATGGGGGCATCGATGACTCCGGGGCCAAGGGGCAGTTCGCCCTCCACGATGGCGTAATAGAGTTTCTCTACGCCCTCGGCCAGCAGGGGCGCGGCATAGCCGTTCTTTGCGGCCAGCACCAGCCCGCTGGTGTCTTTATCGATCCGGTTCACCGGGCGGAACACCGGGCTTTCGCCGTGGGCAGCCGCCCAGGCGGCATAGCCGTTGGCCAGGGTGTCCCGGGGGTAGTTCAGGGTGGGGTGGACCGCCAGATGGGGCGGTTTTTCCAGCACCACGGCAAAGGCATCCTCGTAAACGACCCTGACCGGGATCTCAGGCTGCGGCTCCACGCCGGGGCCGTCGGCGGGCAGCGCAAAGCGGATGGTCTGCCCCGCCTGCACGCGGCGGTTGGCCAGAATGGGCGCATCGTCTGCAAAAAAGCCGCTGCCATGGAATTTGACCGCCCGGGCCAGCTCCGTGGAGACGGCACACCGGCGCAGAAAGCCGCGCAGCAGCACGCCGTCGGCTTCGGGTGGGACATTGAAAAGCAGCTGCATCCGTTGTCCCTCCCCAAAAATTTCACGCCATATTTAAATTTATTATACCAAATTTTATCGTCACTTGCAAATCTTGTTTTTTTATGGTATTATGGGGAACAGAAAACGAGTGGAACATACGGCGGCGGGGCGGCTTTGACCGCTCTGAGGAAAGTCCGGGCCTCACAGAGCACGGTAACTGCTAACGGCAGCCGAGGGTGACCTCAGGGAAAGTGCAACAGAAAGGAAACCGCCGCAGCAATGCGGTAAGGATGAAAGGGCGAGGTAAGAGCTCACCAGCGCATGGGTGACTATGCGGCTTTGTAAACCCTACCGGAAGCAACGCCTATATGGGACGTACAGCGCTGCTCGCGTGTCCCGAAGGCGGCACGAGCCTGTCAGCAATGGCAGGCCTAGACAGATCGTCGTTTAATACAGAACCCGGCTTACGGTCCATCTCGTTTTCCATTTGGTGTATCCACAGGGGGTTGTTAGAACCCTTCTTTGCCCCGCCTTCAGGCGCAGAGGCAGAGAGGGTTGATAACAGCCCTCTTTTCGTTTTGGCCAGAGTGTGGTATACTATCCTCACCACGGGAGCACAGTTGTTCGCCGTGGGCAAACAAGAGAGACAGGATGTGAAATCCTCCGATGAAAGATGGTTTTTTGAAAGCAGCAGCCCTCTCGCCCGCGCTTCGGGTGGCGGACTGCGCCTACAACACCCGGCAGATCCTCACAGAGCTGCGTGCCGCCGCCGCCCGCGGCGTGAAGCTGGCCGTGTTCCCTGAGTTCTGCCTGACCGGCTATACCTGCGGCGACCTGTTTTTGCAGCGCACCCTGCAGCAGGGAGCCCTGACCGGCCTGCAGGAGCTGCTGGATGCCAGCCGGGAGCTGGACACCGTGGCCCTTGTGGGCCTGCCCCTGATGGTGCGGGGCAAGCTGTACAACTGCGCTGCCGTGCTCTGCCGCGGGCAGCTGCTGGGTCTGGTTCCCAAAACGTACCTGCCCAACTACGGCGAGTTCTATGAAAAGCGGCAGTTCACCCCCGGTTCCACCGAGGTGGAGTGGGTGAATGTCTGCGGGCAGGATGTCCCCTTTGGCACCTCCCTGCTCTTCCGCTGCCGTCAGATGCCCAGCTTTGTGCTGGGCGTGGAGCTCTGCGAGGACCTGTGGAGTGCCCTGCCGCCCTCCACCTTCCACGCACTGGCAGGCGCTACCGTCATCGCCAACCTTTCGGCCAGCGATGAAACGGTAGGCAAGGCTGAGTACCGCCGGGCACTGGTAGAAAACCAGTCTGCCCGCCTGCTCTGCGGCTACCTGTACGCCTCGGCAGGCCACGGCGAGAGCACCCAGGACATGGTGTTCGCAGGCCACGACCTGATCGCCGAGAACGGCACCCTGCTGGCCGAGGTGAAGCCCTTTGCAGGCGGCCTTGCCGAGACAGAGCTGGACTGCCAGCGGATGGAATCGGAGCGGGCACGCAACACCAGCTTTGAGCCCAGCACCGAGGGCTACCAGACCGTGGAGTTCGACCTGGCCCTGACCGACACCGTGCTGACCCGTTGGGTAGACCCCACCCCCTTTATCCCCCACAATGAACAGCTGCGCGCCGAACGCTGTGAGTTGATTTTGAAGATGCAGGCCGATGGCCTGGCCAAGCGGCTTGAGCACGCCCGCGCCAAAACAGCCGTCATCGGCATTTCGGGCGGTCTGGACAGCTGCCTTGCCCTGCTGGTGGCTGTCCGCGCCATGAAGCAGCTGGGCCGCCCCACCACCGATGTGCTGGCCGTGACCATGCCCTGCTTTGGCACCACCAAGCGCACCCGCAGCAATGCAGAGATCCTCTGTGACGAGCTGCACGTCAGCTTTACCGAGATTGACATTGCCGCCACGGTGCACAGCCACTTCCGGGACATCGGCCAGGACGAGAGCGTGCTGGACGTGACCTACGAGAATGGTCAGGCCCGCGTGCGCACCCTGGAACTGATGGACACTGCCAACCGCACCGGCGGTCTGGTGGTGGGCACCGGCGACCTTTCCGAGCTGGCCCTGGGCTGGGCCACCTACAACGGCGACCACATGAGCATGTACGGCGTGAACGCAGGCGTGCCCAAAACGCTGGTGCGCCACCTTGTCCGGTACGAAGCCGACATTGCCGCCACCCCGGCCCTGAAAGAGGTGCTGCTGGACATCCTCGACACCCCTGTGTCCCCCGAACTGCTGCCCGCCAAGGACAACGGCGAGATCGCACAGCGCACCGAGGATCTGGTGGGCCCCTATGAACTGCACGACTTCTACCTTTATTATGTGCTCCGCTTCGGCTTTGGCCCGGCAAAGATCTTCCGGCTGGCCAGGGCAGCCTTTGCGGGCCGGGAGGAATACCCGGACGCGGTGCTTTACAAGTGGCTGCGCAACTTCTACTGGCGGTTCTTTGCCCAGCAGTTCAAACGCAGCTGCCTGCCCGACGGCCCCAAGATCGGCAGCGTGACCCTCTCGCCGCGCGGGGACTGGCGGATGCCCAGCGATGCCTGCGCCGCCCTGTGGCTGGCCGAGCTGGAACAGCTGTTTCCCCAGAAGGATGCCTGAGCCATGAAGCAGAAAAAAAATCTCTGGGTCAATTTACTGTTCGCCGCTGTTGTTCTGGTGATCGCGGGGGTGCTTTTTTACCTCCGCAGTGCTGGGCAGAGCGGCAGCACCCTGGGCGCGGAGCTGATCTACGGCGATGCGAACACGGTGCAGAAGATCTCTCTGGACCAGGATGCCGTCTATGACATCGACACCGGCTATCTGACGGTGCACATCGAGGTCAAGGACGGCGCGGCACGGTTCATTGATTCCCCCTGCCCTGACCACATCTGCGAAAGCTTTGGCTGGATCTCGCAGGAGGATCAGACGGCCACCTGCCTGCCGGCACGGGCTGTTCTGACCATCGTGCCCCTTGCCTGAGGACATGTCAAAAAGGAGAATTCCTATGTTTGATGAAACTTCCCGTTCCCACACGGACGATGACAGCACCCGGCACATCCATCGGGGCCACCGCCCACCGGAAGAAAAGACTGTGGAGGTGGACAGTGCGGCCTTTTTTGCGCCGGAAACTGCCGCTCCCACCCCGCCGCCTGCACCGCCCAAGCCGCCGAAACATACCGGCGGGCCTGCCCCGGAGTCAAAGCCGCCCCGCCGCAAGCCGGATGCAGATACCGGCGCGGCCAACCCGAAACGAGGTACTGTTTTGCTGATCGTACAAGCCATTCTGAGCATTGCGGCCTTCTTCCAGCTCTGGCGCACCCAGATGCTGCCCGCACTGTATCTTGTCATCATTGCGGCGCTGCTGGTGCTGTTCTGGCTGCTGGTCAAGCGCTGCCAGGAGTACAGCGCCCCCCGCAAGGTATCCCGGGTGTTCTCGGTGTTCCTGTGTGTCTTTCTGGCGCTGGGCTGTGTCTGGGCGCAGCAGGGCCTGAGTGCACTGGATAACGTGACCTCCGGCCTTGTCACCGGCACCGAGGCCAACAAGATCACCAAGGAGCCCTTTGTGGTCTACCTGAGCGGCGTGGACAACCGCGGCGAACTGACCGAAAAGGCCCGCAGCGATGTGAACATCCTTGCCGTGGTCAACCCCTCCACCAAACGGGTGGCGCTCATCAACACTCCCCGCGATTACTACGTTGATCTGGCGGGCACCAACAGCAAGGATAAGCTGACCCATGCCGGTCTGTATGGCGTGGAGACCAGCATGGCAACCCTGGGCAACCTGTACGGGGTCAATGTGGACCAATACCTCCGCATCAACTTTGCAGGCTTCATCAGCATCATCGATGCCGTGGGCGGCGTGGATGTCTACTCCGATCAGGCGTTCACCTCGGTGGGCAGCCCCGGCTATTATGATCCCACCACCTTTGCCGAGGGCTGGAACCATCTGGACGGCAAGAGCGCTCTGGCCTTTGCCCGTGAGCGCCACGCCTTTGCCTCCGGCGATATCCAGCGCGGCATCAACCAGATGAAAGTCATCGATGCCATGATGAACAAGATCAAATCTCCCACCGTGCTGATGAGCTTCTCCAAGCTGATGGATGCTGTGTCCGACTGCTTTGTGACCAGCCTTTCTCAGGAGCAGATCTCCGCGCTGGTGCGGATGCAGCTGGCAAGCCTGTCTGACTGGGACATTCAGAGCTATGCCGTGACCGGCACCAGCGGCAAGAGCTCCCAGTGCTACTCCGCAAAGGGTCAGAGCCTCTATGTGATGAAGCCGGATGAGAACTCGGTCAACCAGGCCAAGGAGCTGATCGCATCCGTTCTGGGCGGTGAGGGCACCGTGAGCGATACCCAGCAGACCCCCGAAAAGACCGAGGTATTCACCCCCACGGCTGACCCCAACGCGGGCACCTCTGTGGAGGAATCGCCCGACAGCATCATTGTGGAGGAACCTGCCGAGAGCGTGCCTGCGGAACAGCCTGCCGATGAGCAGCCCGCAGAACCCACCCCCGAAGCGCCTGCCGAGAGCGAGGCTTCCACCGAAGCACCTGCCGAGAGTGAAGCCAGCAGTGAATCCACCGGCGGAGCAGAAACACCTTCTATCTCCTTGCCCACACAGGAGCAGGTGGAATCTGCTGCCAACTCCCTGCATCAGGCCGCTTCCACCGTGTTGGATGCCCTGTTCGGCTCCAGCAGCAGCGGAGAATAAAACAGGATAAAACAGCACAAGCCCCGGGCCTTGCAAAAGGTCCGGGGCTTGTTGTCTTCTGATCTTACAGGGAAGCGCGATTACTCAGCGTCGCCCAGCTCAAAGGTCTTGACAGAGACAGTGCCGTTGCGGCCAGCCTTGTCGGTGCGCAGATACTGGCGGGTGGTCTCGCCGTTGCTGGTCACGTCAGCAACATAGATCTGCTCGGCCTCGGCCTCGATGGGGAACTCCTCGGCCATGCCCTTCATGGGCAGAGCGCTCAGGTCTGCGTAAGCGCCGTTCACCTTCCACAGCTTCATGGTGTCGCCGTTGGACAGGGTGAACTCGCCGTAGCAGTCAGCGGAGTAGGTGGTGCCGTTCACATCCAGATCCTCGGTGCTGACAACGCTGGCGGCAGCAACCTCGCTCTCGGCAGCTTCGCTGGAAGCAGCGGAGGATGCGGTGGAAGATGCACTATTGGAGCAGCCAGTCATGGCAACAGCCAGCACAGCAGCGGTCAGTGCCAGACCCAGAGTACGATTGATTCTCATGTGATAGTCTCCTTCTATTCTGAAACCATATCAATTCCTGCGCCCAGCGTAAACCTTGTACGCACCGGGCGTGCATGTGCTAGTCTACCACAACTGACTATATTGTTCAAGACCTTGCACAAAAAATAGCCCTCTCAGTCGCGCTGTCGCGTGACTGAGAGGGCTCATATTACTTCAGGATCTCCTGCAGCACGCTGTGGCCGTCCAGGCTGGAAGCATCCACGCCCAGATATTCACACACAGTCTGTGCAATGGTGCCAAAGCAGAGCCGGGTGCCCAGGTCCACACCGGGCTTCACGCCCTTGCCGCAGACCAGATACGGCACATACTCGCGGGTATGGTCGGTGGTCTTGGTGTAGGAGGGGTCGCAGCCGTGGTCGGCGGTGATCATCAGAAGGTCGCCCTCCCGCATCCCGGGGATGAAGTCGGCCAGGAAGCGGTCAAATTCGGTTGCGGCGGCGGCATAGCCGGGCACGTCGCGGCGGTGGCCGTAGAGCATATCAAAATCCACCAGATTCACAAAGGCCAGGCCCTCGAAATCCCGGGTCTGCAATGCCTTGGTAAAGGCGATGCCATTGGTGTTGCCGGTGGTCTTGATCTTTTCGGTCACGCCCTGTCCGTCAAAGATATCAAAGATCTTGCCCACGGCGATGACATCCCTGCCGGCCTCCTTCAGCAGGTCGAGCATGGTGGCACGGGGCGGCTTCAGGCTCAGGTCGTGGCGGTTGGTGGTGCGGTAGAAGGTCTCGGCGCTGCTGCCCAGGAAGGGTCGGGCGATGACACGGCCCACGCCGTACGCACCCTTCAGCATCTCACGGGCGATCTCGCAGTAGCGGTAAAGCTCGTGCACGGGCACCAGCTCCTCGTGGGCAGCCACCTGGAACACGCTGTCGGCGCTGGTGTAGACGATGAGGGCATTTTCCTTCATGGCCTGCTCGCCGTAGTCCTTCAGCACCTCGGTGCCGGAATAGGGCAGGTTGCAGAGGACTTTGTGGCCGGTTTTTGCCTCAAACTCCTGAATGAGCTCCTCCGGGAAGCCGTTGGGGAAGGTGGGCAGCGGGTTCGGGCTGACCACACCGGCGATCTCCCAGTGGCCGATGGTGGTATCCTTGCCCATGCTCTGCTCCTGCAGGCGGGCAAAGGCACCGGCGGGCGCGTCGGTCTTTTCGCCCGCGGTCACACCGTCAATGTTGAACAGGCCCAGCTTTTTCAGGTTGGGGCAGTTGAAATTGGGATGCCCTGCAATGGCCCCCAGCGTGTTGGTGCCCTCGTCGCCAAAGGCGGCTGCATCCGGCTCCGCGCCGATGCCAAAGCTGTCCAGTACGATCAAAAATACACGCTTTTCCATATGTTTTCACTCCATTTTCCTCCGGGGCCGCCCCGGAACAGTCGCACTTTTGCTTACCTTCATTATAAGCAAATCCCGCCGGTTATGCAAGCGCTTTGTGGTGGAAAGTTTTTTGTTCAAACCTGATGAAATCTTAGCAGTTTCTTTGCAAAGATTTTTCTTGCGCTATTGTATCCAAGAGCTTATAATGTATAGTGGTATGGTTTTTTGAAACAGCCATATTGGCGTATACTGCCGCCGCGGGCGCAAAGCAATCACTGCCCGCCAGAGAGCAGCCAGCTTGGGCTGCTGCGTCAAGATAGAGAGCATTATAGCGTGAACGTTGGAGGTATTTTATGAGAAAAACGAAGATCATCTGCACCCTGGGCCCTTCTACCGATAAGGGCGATGTCCTGCGCGACCTGATTGCAAACGGCATGAACGTGGCCCGTTTCAACTTCTCCCACGGTTCCTACGAGGAGCATGGCGGCCGTCTGGCAAAGCTGAAGGCGCTGCGTGAGGAGCTGGGCAAGCCCGTTGCCGCCCTGCTGGACACCAAGGGCCCCGAGATCCGTCTGAAGGAGTTCAAGAACGGTGTGGAGATGCTGGAAGCCGGCCAGACCTTTACCCTGACCACCCGCGAGGTGGAAGGCACCAAGGAGATCTGCTCCGTCACTTACAAGGATCTGCCCCAGGACGTGCAGCCCGGCGGCACCATCATGCTGGACGACGGCCTGATCATGCTGCACATTGAGCAGGTCACCGACACCGACATCATCTGCACCGTGCTGAACAGCGGCAAGATCAAGACCAAAAAGGGTGTCAATGTGCCCGGCGTGCATCTGTCCATGCCCTACCTGAGCCAGAAAGACCGCGAGGACATCATCTTTGGCGTGCAGAACGGCTTTGACTTCATCGCTGCTTCCTTTGTGCGCACCGCACAGGATGTGTACGACATCCGCAACCTGCTGAATGAGTACGATTCCAACATCCGTATCATTGCCAAAATCGAGAACCGCGAGGGCGTGAACAACATCGACAGCATCCTCTCCGCAGCCGATGCCGTCATGGTGGCCCGTGGTGACCTGGGCGTTGAGATCGACTTCACCGAGCTGCCCGGCATCCAGAAGGACATCATCGACCGCTCCTTCTCCTTCGGCAAGCCCATCGTCACTGCCACCCAGATGCTGGACAGCATGATGGTCAACCCCCGCCCCACCCGTGCCGAGATCTCCGACGTGGCAAATGCCATCTACGATGGCACCTCCGCCATCATGCTGTCTGGTGAGACCGCTGCCGGTGACTACCCCGTGGAGGCCCTCAAGACCATGTCCGCCATTGCAGAGCGCACCGAGAACGAGGAACACTACCGCGCCCAGCGCCACGCCGAGATCCAGATCAGCGTCAGCGATGCAACTGCTCATGCTGCCTGCCTGACCGCCAAGGACGTGAACGCTGCCGCCATCGTCACCGTGTCCGAATCCGGCAACACTGCCCGCCTGCTGAGCAAGTACCGCCCCAAGCAGCCCATCATTGCCTGCGTTATGGACGAGCAGGTGCAGCGTCAGCTCTCCCTGAGCTGGGGCATCACTTCCCTGCTGATGGGCCCCGCCCACAGCACCGATGAGCTGATCGAGATGTCCACCGCTCTGGCCGAGAAGAACGGCTACCTGCACAACGGCGAGCTGGCCGTTGTGACCGCAGGCGTGCCCGTGGGCGTTTCCGGCACCACCAACATGATCAAGATCCACATGGTGGGCAACTGCCTGGCCACCGGTGTGGGCGTGGGCCGCGGCAAGACCGATCTGGTCTCCGCCAGCGGCAAGGCCTGCGTCTGCCGCACTCTGGAGGAGGTCAAGGCAAAGTTCCGCCCCGGCATGGTGCTGGTCGTTCCCTCCACCACCAACGAGATGCTGGGCTATGTCCGCGATGCCGCCGCTCTGGTGGTCGAGGAGCCCGGCCTGAACAGCCACGCTGCCATCGTGGGCAACTCCCTGCTCAAGCCCACCATCGTGGGTGCTGCAGGTGCCTGCAGCCACATCCGCGACGGCCTGGATATCGCTGTGGATTGTGCCCACGGCAGTGTCCAGCGCCTGCAGGCCTGATCCTGAAGGAGAACATCATGGAACGCATTGCAAGCTTCTGTGTCGATCACACCAAACTGGACCGGGGCATGTACCTGAGCCGCCAGGACGGTGATGTGCTGACCTGGGACATCCGGATGAAGAAGCCCAATCAGGGCGATTACCTGACCACCGGTGCCGCCCACACGCTGGAGCACCTGTTTGCCACCTACGCCCGCAACAGCGCGGTGAAGGACGGCGTGATCTACGTTGGCCCCATGGGCTGCCGCACCGGCTTCTACCTGCTCACCCGCGGGCTGACCCCGGCGCAGGCACTGGAGTTGACCGTGGATTCCTTCCGCTTCATGGCCGCCTTTGAGGGGGATATCCCCGGTGCCAGCGAGGTGGAATGCGGCAACTACCGCGATATGGATCTGCCCGCCGCCAAGGCCGAGGCAGCCGCCATGCTGCCGGTGCTGGAAGCACTGACCGCTGACCAGCTGCACTACTAAGCGATACAGCAAAAGACCTCCCCATGCAGGCAGCACCTGCACGGGGAGGTCTTTTTGCGTTTCAGGAAAACTCTTTTGCGGAGTGCTTACTCCACGATGATGCTCTTGCCGGTCATCTCAGCGGGGACAGGCAGGCCGATATAGGGCAGCATGGTGGGGGCGATATCTGCCAGGCAGCCACCCTTGCGCAGCTTCACATCGCCGCAGCCAACGGCCACAAAGGGCACCACATTGGTGGTGTGGGCGGTAAAGGGAGTGCCGTCCGGGTTCATCATCTTCTCGGCGTTGCCGTGGTCAGCCGTGATAAAGGCACAGCCGCCTGCGTTCAGCACAGCGGTGACCACCTGATCCACAGCGGTATCCACAGCCTCAACGGCCTTGACAGCGGCATCGAACACGCCGGTGTGGCCGACCATGTCGCAGTTGGCAAAGTTCAGGATGACCACGTCATACTTGCCGCTCTCGATGCGCTTGACGCACTCAGCAGCCACCTCAGGGGCGCTCATCTCAGGCTGCAGGTCGTAGGTGGCAACCTTCGGGCTGGGGATGACGCAGCGGTCCTCACCCTCGTAGGGAGCCTCCACACCGCCGTTGAAGAAGAAGGTGACGTGTGCATACTTCTCGGTCTCGGCAATGCGCAGCTGGGTCTTGCCGTTCTCGGACAGGTACTGGCCCAGAACATTCTTCAGCTCCACGGGAGGATAGGCGACCTCGCAGTTGGGCATGGTGGCATCGTACTCGGCCATGCAGACATAGTTGACCTGCTTGCGGCCGCCGCGGCGCTCAAAGCCCTTGAAGTCGTCATCGCAGAAGATGCGGGTCATCTGGCGGGCACGGTCGGGACGGAAGTTCATAAAGATGACAGTATCGCCATCCTGCACGCGGCCACCCTCACAGGTGACGCAGGGCAGAACGAACTCGTCTGTCTTATCGGCAGCATAGGATGCCTCAATGGCCTCGGCAGCGTTGGCAGCGTGGTTGCCCTCACCGTAGACGAATGCGGCGTAAGCCTTCTCCTCGCGGTCCCAGTTGTTGTCGCGGTCCATGGCGTAGTAACGGCCGGAAACGCTGGCGATCTTGCCAACGCCCAGCTCATCCAGCTTGGCCTGCAGGTCAGCCAGGAAGCCCTTGCCGGCGTGGGGGTCGGTATCACGGCCATCGGTGATGCAGTGCAGGTAGACTTCCTTTGCGCCCATGTGCTTTGCCATTTCCAGCACGCCGAACCAGTGGTCAGCGTGGCTGTGGACACCGCCAGTGCCCACCAGGCCCATCAGGTGGATGGCCTTGCCTGCCTCAATGGCAGCCTTCATGTTCTTGACCAGCACGGGGTTCTTGAACATCTCACCGTCCCGGATGGATTTGGTGATGAGGGTCAGCTGCTGGTAAACGATGCGGCCAGCGCCCATGTTGGTGTGGCCCACCTCAGAGTTGCCCATCTGGCCATCGGGCAGGCCGACAGCCATGCCGGAGGCCTCGATGGTGGTCATGGGATATTTTGCCATCAGGGCATCCAGATGGGGGGTCTTTGCGGCGACCACGGCATTGCCGTAGGTCTCGTTGGGCACCCAGCCAAAGCCATCCATGATGCACAGAAGTACAGGTTTCTTGGACATAACGTTGAATCTCCTTTGATTTAGAACAAATAGCGCCCGGCACAGCGCTGGAAAAACGGCGCAGCCGGGCGCTGGGAAAACAGGTCAGAGGGCCTTCTCAGCCGTTGGAAGCGGCATTGACGATAACAGCAAAATCAGGAGCCTTCAGAGATGCGCCGCCGATCAGGCCGCCGTCCACATCCTTCTTGCTCAGCAGCTCCTCGCAGTTCTTGGCGTTCATGCTGCCGCCGTACTGGACCGTGACAGCCTCGGCCACAGCCTCGCCGTACACTTCGCCGATGACCTTGCGGATCTGAGCGCAGACCTCCTCGGCCTGGTCAGCGGTCGCGGTCTTGCCGGTGCCGATGGCCCAGATGGGCTCGTAGGCAATGACCACGTTTGCCATCTGCTCGGCGGTCACGTCGCGCAGGGCGATCTTGGTCTGCATCCGCACCAGCTCCTCGGTCACGCCCTCCTCGCGCTGCTGCAGGCTCTCGCCCACGCAGATGATGACCTTCAGGCCTGCATTCAGGGCAGCCAGAGCGCGCTTGTTCACGGTCTGGTCGGTCTCTGCAAAGTACTGGCGGCGCTCGGAGTGGCCGACGATGACGTACTCCACGCCCAGATCCACCAGCATATCGGCGCTGATCTCGCCGGTGAACGCACCGGACTTCTCAAAGTGGACATTCTCAGCACCCACATGGATGTTGGTGCCCTTGGTCTTTTCCACAGCGGTGACCAGATCGGTGTAGGGGGTGCAGATAACGACCTCACAGGAAGCATCCTTGACGGCGGGGATCAGCTCATCCACCAGCTTGGCCGCCTCAGTGGCGGTCTTGTTCATCTTCCAGTTGCCTGCAATGATTGCCTTACGCTTTGCCTTATCCATTCTAACGATCTCCTTATCACAAAATACCTCCCCGCTGCCTTCGGTGCCGCCTCTCCCGGCAGGAGAGGCAGGATAAACGACATCTCCTGCCTCCCGGATGGGAGCTGGCGAACGTTGGCAAGCCTGAGAGATCTTATTACCCAAAATAAAAAGTGCGGCGGCGTATATGCCGCCGCACCTCAGTGATGCTGGTTCAGATGCTTATGCGTTCTGGATCACAGCGATACCAGGCAGCTCCTTGCCCTCCAGATACTCCAGAGAAGCGCCGCCGCCGGTAGAGATGTGGGTCATCTTGTCGCCCAGGCCCATCTGCTGCACAGCTGCTGCGCTGTCGCCGCCGCCGATCACGGTGGTAGCATCGCTCTCAGCCATAGCCTTGGCAACAGCCAGAGTACCGGCTGCCAGGGTGGGGTTCTCGAACACGCCCATGGGGCCGTTCCACACCACGGTCTTGGATGCCTTGACAGCATCGGCAAACAGCTTCATGGTCTCGGGGCCGATGTCGCAGCCCTCCATGTCAGCAGGGATGGCAGTGACAGGCACCACAGTGACATCCACGGGAGCGTCGATGGGATCGGGGAAGTCCTTGATGCAGGCTGCATCCACGGGCAGCAGCAGCTTCACGCCCTTCTCCTTGGCCTTGGCCATCATTTCCTTGCAGTAATCCAGCTTGGTATCGTCGCACAGGCTCTTGCCGACCTCGTAGCCCTGTGCCTTGACGAAGGTGTAAGCCATGCCGCCGCCGATGATCAGGGTATCGACCTTCTCCAGCAGATTGGAGATGACGTTCAGCTTATCGGCGACCTTAGCGCCGCCCAGGATGGCGGTGAAGGGACGGACGGGATCGTTGACTGCGTTGCCCAGGTACTTGATCTCCTTCTCCATCAGGTAACCGACAGCGGTATCCTTGATGTAGTCGGTGACACCTGCGGTGGAGCAGTGTGCACGGTGGCAGCTGCCGAATGCATCGTCAACGTATGCATCTGCCAGAGAAGCCAGCTCCTGGCTGAACTCAGGCATGTTCTTGGTCTCTTCCTTGCGGAAACGGGTGTTCTGCAGCAGAACGACATCGCCGTTGTTCATTGCGGCAACAGCAGCCTTTGCGTTCTCGCCCACAACGTTATCGTCATCAGCGAACACAACGGTCTTGCCCAGCTTTGCGCTCAGAGCCACAGCAACGGGTGCCAGGCTGAACTTTGCCTCGGGGCCGTTCTTGGGTTTGCCCAGGTGGCTGCACAGGATGACCTTAGCACCATCGTTGACCAGCTTCTGGATGGTGGGCAGAGCCGCATTGATGCGGTTCTCGTTGGTGATCACGCCGTCCTTCATCGGGACATTGAAATCGCAGCGGACAAGGACCTTCTTGCCGCAGTAATTCTGATCGTCGATCGTTTTCTTACCTAAACCCATGGTAACAAACTCCTCTCAAATTCTTTTCGTTCGGAATCGAATTTTGCTCTTCATCGGGGGCCGCGCACTGCGAACTTCCCCGTACATCCTTATTATAAACAAAAAGCGTGTGTATTGCAAGGACGGGGGATGGATAATTTATTAACAAACATTTGTTGCAGAAGCAAAGAAATGTGGTGATTTTGCCGGAACGCACCAAAAAACGCCGTTTTTTCTGAAAAAGGACCCGCTGCAGGGAGTGTTCGCCCCCGCAGCGGGTCCTGTCCATTCAGGATGTTTTCCGGAACTTCTGCTTCGCTTTTTCCAGATATTCCAGCACCAGCGGATTTTTCATACCCAGCAGGATGACCGCGTATGCAGCCACTGAGCCCAGCACCGCCGCCAGAATGCAGATGAGATTGGGCAGAGCCAGTGCCTTGACCCCGGTACAGACAAGAACGATGCCCGCACAGCCGCAGAGCACCGAGCCAACGGTGCGCCGGTCAGCTGAGACCGTGACCAGACCCCTGGAGCAGCGGATGCAGAGCATCATGGAGCACAGCTCTGCCAGCAGGGTGGTAAAGGCCGCCGCATTCTCCCGGAACCGCGGGATGAGCAAGATGTTCAGTCCCACGTTCAGCAGACCGCTGACCAGCGTGATCCAGAATAGTTCCTTTTCTCTTCCGCAGGGCAGAAGCGCGCAGGAATTGTACAGCCAGCCAAACAGGCAGACGATCAGGGCAAGGCTCAGGATCTGCAGGGGCATCACCGCATCCAGATAGCTTTCCCCGGAAATAAAGAGGACGACCTCCCGGCTGAGGGCAAACAGTCCCACCACAGCCGGAGCCACCACCACGATGAGCGCGTTGAAGATATTGTTGAACAGCTTGTTGAAGTTTGCCTTGTCCCCCACGCCCGCATAATGGGACAGCCGCGGGATAGACACCACCAGCACCGCCGAAAGCAGGTTCTTTACAATGCCATAGATCTTACCCGCCACCGAGTAAATGCCCACATTGTAATCTGTTCCCAGAATGCCCAGAATCGTGGTATCCGAGCTGACATAAAGGGTCGTTGCCAGCGTGGATGCAAAGATGATGAGGATGGGCTTGAGGTGCTTTTTCCAGTCGATCTTTCTTGTCAGCCGGATGGTGCAGTACCGCCGGGCCCGGAAAAAATTGAGCACATTGGCACCTACCGCCGCAAACACCGTGATGCCTGCATAGATGCAGTAGTCATCCCGGGTCTTGACGAAGGCAAACAGCATGAAAATGGACAGCACCTGAAACAGCAGACCTCGGATGGTGATATAGGTATACTCCTCAAAGATCGTGAACACCCATTCGGTGCCGATGGTCGTAAAGAAGATTTGTAAACTCAGCACCAGCATCAGGTCGGTATAGGCATGAAGCTTTGTCCAGAAAAGCATCGTCACCGCCAATGCCGCATAGGTCAGGGCCGTGGAGATCATATTGATGGAGAACATCTCCGATGCAAAAGCCGACAGCTTTTCCCGGTCGTTCACATAGCGGGAGCCTTCCCGCACCGCATAGGAGGAAATGCCAAGGCCTGCAAACAGCAGAAAATACCCGCAGACGGAGCTTGCAAAGTTCACTTTGCCCAGGTTTTCCACCTGAAGAACATTGGAAGCGTAGGGGAATGTGATGAGCGGGAAGATAATATTCATCAGTGTCTTGAACGCGCTCATCGCTGCATTCAGACTGAGGGATTTTTTCATTCAGATCTCCACTTCGTAAGTTTTTCTGGCCTGTTTCTTTTTCAGCCAGCTGTTCCAGAGCAGATACGAATACAACGTTTTTATAAAATACCGATACTGCCCTGCACGAAGCCAGCCTGCCAGAAGGGGGCCGGCATTTCTCTTAAACTCCCGTTCCGCTTCGGCACACGCCTGTTCCATAAAAGCATCATCCTTGCAGTATTTCACCACAATTTCTCTGCACCGGAGCGCATATCCGGCCCGTGCAGACCGATACACGAACGGTTCATCTGAAAACACTTCACAGATACGCTGCCATGCCTTCAGCTCTGTCAGTTTTCCTGCCGAATAATGCCCGCTCGTCACCGAGTCATCGTTGACATAGTAATAGTAAAGCGCCTTGTCGATGCAGGCAATTTTTTCTGCCTGTCGGATACATTTTGCGAGAAACAGCGTATCCTCACCAATTTTTAGGTCAGTATCGAACACAACATCTTGTGTGACCACACGGCGGTAAAGTGCACCCCAGCACACTGTATGTGCCTTCCGGCTGTTCCAGTCATATCGTCTGACCGGCATAACACTGACTTTCTCCGTCTCATCGCTCTTCGTCTGCGTTCGCCCGGTCGTGCCCAGAAGATCCAGACCGTAGCAATAAGCAATCTCCGCACCGGTCTCATCCAGCACTCTTTTGAGCCGTTCTATGCACTCGGCGTGGAGTGAATCATCCGGATCAGCAAAAGAAATCAGCGTGCCTGTACTTTTTTCCAATCCCAAGTTTCGCGCAGAAGAAACACCACCGTTTGGCTTATGGTATATCTTGATCCGCGGATCTTTTTCCGCGTAGCGCTGGCAGATGGCAAGGGAGTTGTCTGTTGAACCATCATCCACCAGAATGATCTCCAGATCCCGATAGGTCTGACCAAGGATGCTGTCCAGACATTTTTCCAGATACTTTTCTTTGTTATAGATCGGCACAATGATACTGACGGTATCGTTCAGCACAAATTATCCTCCCTTATTTTGCCGCCGGGCCGTTTTTCAGCAGGAACAGTTTTGCATACAGCCTCCGGCTGCATCTGAGCAGCTGATACTTCCGCTGGCTGCTGGTGCAGAGCAGCTTTGCCGCCGCCGGGTCACACTCCTGCAGAAAGGCCTCCATCTTTGCGCGGCGCTCCGTATCCTGCATCAGATACGGATAGCAGTGCTCCACCACGCTCAGCATGGCGGCATCATTCTCCGGCATTCCCGGGTACGCTTCCTTGATGGCCCGGTACTTCTGGTAGCCCATATCCAGCTTATCCTCGTAGAACTTCATGTTCCTGCGGTGAAGGATGCTGTCCGGGCGCTGATAGTAATAATACAGTGGCACCGGGCGGTACGCGACCTTGCTGCACTGCTGAAAAATGCGGTATGTCGTGCCCTGGTCCTCCATCATCCGCCCCAGCGGATAGCGGACATCTCGGAACAGCTCCCGCTTGTAGAGCTTGTTCCAGGCAAAATCCCCCAGCTCATCCGAGACAAGGGTGCTGCGGATGGCTTCCCGGCCTGTCATGCATTGCACCGGTGCGGCGAGCTCTGCCGGGGCAAGCTCTTCCTCCCGTTCAAACATCCGGAAGCCCACCACAGCCACGTCCGCATCCTGTTCCTGCAGGTCACGGCAAAGCATTTCCAGCATCCGGCTGTCCAGAAAGTCATCACTGTCCACAAAGCAGAGATACGTTCCCTGTGCCCGTTCGAGCCCCGCGTTGCGCGCTGCAGAGAGTCCCCCGTTTTTCTGGTGGACTGCTGTTACACGTTCTTCCTGTGCGGCATATTCGTCGCAGATGGCTCCACTGGCATCGGTGGAACCATCATCCACCAGCAGGACCTCAAGATTCCGATAGGTCTGGTGCAGGATGCTGTCCACGCAGCGGCGGAGATATCGCTCCACATTGTAGACCGGAACAATGACACTGATCAGCTCTGTCTCCATGTTCTGTTCCCTCAGAAGAATGTTTCTCTGCCGATGTGGAGGATCTCCGAGGTGTACGGGCAAATGGCATTGTTGCCCTGAATATACGCCTGATAGATCCAGATGATGACCAGCATTCCCCACATGGCAGCCTTCAGCAGCTTGCGCAGACGCTCATCCTCCACGCACTTGACCACACGGCCAATGGCGAGATAACGGAAGAACGCAAAATACAGGCAGATGCGGTAGAGCGGCACATTGATGTTGCGCAGCTGGGCCGTTGCCATCTCGATCAGGATCATCACGATCCAGAAATCAGCATCCGAGCGGGTAAAGCGGCGATGGCCCTCCCCTTCCTCTCTGGCATACCAGCGGTACAGCACAATGGGCAGGATCAGGAACGGCAGACGCACAATGATGGGATTCAGCGTGAAACCGCCCGCATTGGCAACATAATACCATCCGTAAAGTCGATCAATGAAGTCCACATTCAGGGCCAGCCTGACCACAGCCTTGCTGAAGAAGGCAAGGTAGACCGAAAATGCCGCCAGGCCACCCTTGACCCACCAGTTGTCGAAATGCTGAAGCAGGATATAGATCAGCAGCGCACCAAACGAGATAAAGGTGGCATTGTGGAACAGGCAGGAGACCGCCAGCAGTAGGACAGCCCAGTGATATTTTTTCTTCCACACAAAGCTGAACGCCAGAAATGCCACGCCCAGCGCCACAGACTGCCGCTCGGCATTGTAGGTATCGCCATAATACAGGCAGAGGTAAGCCAGCCAGCCATAGGGCACAGAGACATACTCCTTATACTGCACCAGCCCGATCATAAACAGGCCGCAGGCCAGCAGGTCCACCATAAAGTAGAGCCAGTGGACATCACCAAAAACATGGGCCGCCAGATAGACCAGCGTCATAAACAGCGGCTCTGTTTTGTGCCGCTGCCGGATGCAGGCCAGCAGACCATCCTGCAGCTTTGCATCCGCCACCCATCCCTCATACACCACGCTGTCCGTGCCAATGGACGGGTCCCGCAAGCCTGCCAATACCGCCATCACCAGCACCGCCAGCGCCAAGCAGAGATAAAAGCCCTTCTCGTTGTTTTTCTTCGTCCGCAGGTGCTCGCCATAGGCGGCAATGCCCACAGAAACCGCAAAAGCCCCCAGATAAATCAGCATAACTTCTCCATTTTATTTTTCGACTGTGTGTTTATTTTTCCATTCTCCCAGCCCATAAACGGCATAAAACAGCCGCTTGCTGATCAGAAGTGTTTCCACCTTGATCCGGTCTGCTCTTTTGGCCCAGGGCCGCCGGGCAAGCGCCCGGTGTTCCTGCACAAAGCGGCAGATCCGTGCCTGAGCCTCCGGATAGCTGCCAAAGCCGCCATCCAGAATGCCTTTCAGTGTCTTCAGGTATGTAACCAGCTGCAGGTATTCCGCTTCTGCTTTCAGCACAGGGACCGTTTCCGCAATAAAGCGGGTCACGTCTTCGCCCACATCCAGAATGACCAGATTCTTCTCGGCAATGCCGCTCTTCATGGTCGAACCGGTATGGATGCGGTAATCGTACATCGGTTCCGGAAACACTTCCACTTTTGCACAGCGGGCAATGGCCCGGTACATCACCGCATAGTCCTCGTACAGGATGCCAACGGGGAACTGCAGATCTCCCCAAACCTCCCTCCGGAAGAAAACGCCGCCTGCCCCATGCCCGATGCCCTGATGCAGCAGCATCCGGCGCATGGTCTCTTCCCGGTTCAGCAGCTCTGGGATCTGGTGCGGATTTTCCGTCCGTCCCTCCGGCTGCTCTGTCGAGAACATCTCCAGCGGGGTCAGGGCTGCATCAGCACCATCTGCCTCACAGCGCTCCACAAATTGGTCAAGGGCCGTGGAGCGGATCAGGTCATCGCTGTCCAGCAGGTAAAAATATTTTCCCTGCGTCTGTTGCAACCCAACGTTCCGGGCATCAGACTGCCCCCCATTGGGCTTATGGAACACCCGGATGCGGCCATCCTCCACAGCCAGTTCATCACAAAGTTCCCCGCTGCCATCGGTGGAGCCGTCATCTACCAAAAGCAGCTCCCAGTTCTGGTAACTCTGCGCCTGCACGCTCTGCACACAGTCCCGCAAATACGGGTAAACATTATAGACCGGCACAATGACCGATACAAGCGGTTTTCTTTCCTCCAACCGGATCCCTCCACTTTACTTTTTTCCACGCCACTGCGTTTTTTCATAGACCCGCCGGGTCATGGCATAGCCGCTGTAGGAAAGCGCCGCCGCCAGCCTGGCCTTTTTGCGGGCCTGCGGGTCCAGCAGAACATTCCGGCGGTATTTTTTCACTTCCTGCCAGAGGGCCTTCTCTATTTTTTCATGCTGCCTGTCCCGGATCTGGAACAGGATATTGCAGACATTGCTCAGATAGCGGCATTCTGCCGCACGGCTCAACTGGGGGAAATCGCGCTTTACGTTTTCCATCAGCGCGTGGCAGTGCCGCACACTGTCCAGCTTTCTGGGGTTGAAGGCCATATTTTGGATACTGCTGCCCCGCTGGAAATAATAGTAATCCCGGTTTGCGATATGCGCCGCCTTATGGGCACGCTTTGTCACCTCGTAGGCGACCGGGATATCCTCATAGAGCTTGCCCACCGGGTAGCGCACGCCCTCAAACAGTGCACGCTTATAGAGCTTGGTGGGGGTAGTCACCTCCATGCCCTCCTGATACAGAATGCGGCGCAGGCATTCCTCCCGGCTCAGGATCTCGAATGCTTCCAGACGCTCTGTGGGCACGGACTGCACCGGCTGGCCCTCGAACACCTCTTCAAAACAGCTGACTGAAAAATCCGCTCCCGCCTGCTCCAGTGCCCGGTACAGATTCTCGATGTAATAAGGTGATACCCAGTCATCGCCATCCACAAAAGAGAGGTATTCCCCCGCTGCTGCGTCCACACCAGCGTTGCGGGCATCGGACAGACCACCATTTTTCTTGTGGAGCACCCGCACCCGGGCATCCTGTGCAGCATATTCATCACAGAGGGTCTCGCTGCCATCGTTGGAGCCGTCGTCCACCAGCAGCAACTCCATATTCTGATAGCTCTGCCCCAGCAAGCTGTTCACACAGCGGTTCAGATATGGCTTTACATTATAAACAGGAACGATGATGCTTACCAAAGGGTCCATCTTATCTCCTCATTTCAGCAGGTCGAAGTAAAACTCTTCCAGCTTCTTCGCCTCGGTGACGATATCAAAGCCGCCTGCCCGCATCTCAGCAGAGGTATCCCGCCGCCGGGCATTTTCTGCAGCCCGGATCGCCGCATCCGCCCAGACTGCCGGGCTTTCCCGCAAGCTCAGGTACTGCATCTCGGGCAGGACCTGAGCCTCCTGCGGCACCTCTGTGGAACAGATGACCGGCAATGCCGCCGCTTGTGCTTCGATCAGCACGATCCCAAGCCCCTCATACCGCGAGGGCAAAACAAAGGCATCCATGGCCTGATAGAACTTTGCGGGATCGCTCTGTCGGCCCAGAAAGCGGACATTCTCCTGCAGCCCCAGCGCCTCCGCTTTCCGGCGGGCAGCGGCCTCGTTTTCCCCTTCTCCGATCAGCAGTAAAACGGCATCCGGCCGTTGCTTGCAGACCTCCGCCATTACATCCAACAGAAATTCGTGATTTTTGGCATAGCAGAACCGCCCGACATGGCCCAGCACCAGTTCATCCCCCAGGCCAAGCTCCTGCCGGACGGCTTTCCGTTTGGCGGCATCATAAGTAAAGCGGTCGAGCTCAATGGCATTGTTGAACACCCGGAAGGGCTTTTCACCATAAAGCCAGCTGCCTGCCGTTCTGGAGCAGGCACAGAGCCGGGTGGGATACACTGCGGCAAAGGGACGGAGCAGGTACTTCATCACATTTTTTGCCCCTTCTCCCCTGCCCACCGTAGAATGGTTATGCGCGATCCGGTTGGGCACCCCTGCACGCTTTGCCCCCCAGAGGGAAAGCACGCTCAGGGTGTTCATGTGGGAGTGAACGATCTGGTATCCGTTCTGTCGGAACAGCCGCCCGATCTCCCGTTCATACTGCGGCAGGTGGGTATATTTTGGCACCACATACACCCGGCCGCCCAGCCGTTCGATCTCTTCCCGCTGGGGCAGGGTCGAGCCTTCCAGCGCGAAAAAATCAAACTGAACTCTGGAACGGTCCATGTGGCGGTAGTAGTTCATCACCACCATCTCCACACCGCCGTAGTTCATATCCGTCATCATCTGGGCCACACGGATGGGCTGTGCATTCTGCTCCATGGTCATACCAGCTCCTTGCGGTCACAATCCTCGAACCAGTCCCGGAAGCTCTCCTCCAGCGTATAGTGGAACTTGTAATCAGTGGCGGCCAGCTTCCTGCCGCAGACATTGGTGGATACCATCAGCTTCCGGACACGGGCGGGATGGATGCCCACCTTTTTGCCCCCGATGGGTCCCAGAATGCCCGCCGCAAACAACAGCAGTCCGGCGGGCACCAACGGCACATGGCGGTGCAGGCCGGTCGCCTTCTGCATCGCATCGCAGATCTCTTCGATGGTATAAGCCGGCTCGTAAGTACAGTTATAGATCTCTGCTCCGGGGAAGGAATGATCCAGCATCCGGTACTTGAAGAAGCGCACCAGCTCCTTGACATAGATGCACGCCTTGATGGTGTCCTTCCGGCCAGCATAAAAAAAGTAGCCCTTCTTCTGCCCCCTGTACAGGCGGGTCATGTTGCCGTGCTCCCCTTTGCCATAAACAATCCCAGGCCGCACGATGGTCAGCTCCCGGGCCGGATCACGGGCCTGCCAGATCTGGTGGATCTTTTCTGCCACCAGCTTGCTGATCCCATACGGCGTGTTGGGAGTTGGCAGAGTCTCCTCCGTCTTAAGGTCCTCAGACGCACCATAGGGTGCAATGGAGCTGGTGAACAGGATCTTCCGGATGCCGTATTTTTCCGCAAATGCGGTCACATTTTCCGCGCCCCGGATATTTGTTTCAAAATAGGCTTCTTCCGGGTGGCCAGGGGTGCGGTGGACCGCTGCCAGATCAAAGATCACGTCCTCCGGAGTCGGAACGAACTCAAAATCGATGGGCTTGCGCACATCCAGCCGGATATACTGCACCCCATCGTTCTTTTCCACAATGCCCGGCACCACGCCTTCTTCCCCGGGCATCACAAGATCCAGGTCGTAGATCACGTCGCCGGGTCTGACGCACTCCTTCAGCAGCAAATGAATGAGATGGGTGCCGATAAAACCAGATCCACCAAAAAGAATATAATTCATTTTGCCCCTTTCCGGTCAAACACAACGCCCACCGTCCTGAACAGCAGGTAGATATCCATCCAGATGGACCAGTTGTCGATGTACTGGACATCCAGCTTGACCACTTCTTCAAAATCATCAATATCGCTGCGGCCGCTTACCTGCCACAGGCCGGTAATTCCAGGCTTCATGGAAAGGCGGCGCTTGTGATGGCTCTCGTACTGCCGGTACTCATCCAGCGTGGGCGGGCGGGTACCCACCAGGCTCATGGAGCCCCGCACAACGTCAAAAAACTGCGGCAGCTCATCGATGCTGGTGCGACGGATAAAGCGGCCCACCCGGGTGATCCGGGGGTCATCTTCCATCTTGAACATCAGGCCGTTCATTTCGTTCTGGGCCATCAGCTCCTTTTTGCGTGCCTCCGCGTCCACATACATGCTGCGCAGCTTGTGGATGTAGAACACACGTCCATTCCGGCCCACCCGGCGCTGCTTGAAGATCAGCGGGCCGGGGCTTTCCAGCTTGAGCGGGATGGCCACCAACGCAATGATGGGGATGCTGATGATGCACCCCACGATGCCGCCCACGATATCCATGGTCCGTTTCAGCACCTGATCCCGCAGCTTGAGCTCCACCGTGCCCATCGTCACAACATTGCCGCCCGCACAGCGGCTCAGTTCCCGGCTGATGCGCACCGCACTGGTCTCATCGCAGCAGGCTTTTTCAATCCGGTCCAGCACCGGCAGACGGAAATGGACCGTCAGACCCATGCTCTCCATCTCCTCGAGATAGGGCAGCATGTTCTCCTCACTCTCCTGCGCCACATCCAGATACACTTCATCCAGCGCTGCCTGCCGCAGCCAGTCCATGAAATTATCGAAGTTCGCCTCGATCTTCACCCCATCGATCTCAGTGTGAAGCTGCTCCGGGGCAGCTTCCAGAATGGCAAGGCCGGTCACACGCTTGGACCAGTCCTTTTTCAGCTCTTCCAGAACAGGGCTTGCGTTCTCCTGCGTGGTCACCACCCCCACAAGGCTCTGAATCCCCTTGGTATAGCGGGAGCGTACCAGCATCTTTTTGAGGACAGCATGAGCGCCCGTCATCACAAAGACATCGATGATGGGCACAAACACCAGAAAATAGCGGGAGTGCAGCATGGAAGCCTTGGTCAGCGCCAGGCAGGCCGCATCAATGAGAGTCAGCAAAAAATTGAACCGCACCGCAATTTCAACTTCACGAATCGGCGTACGGTTCACGATATTTTCGCTCTGATCAAATGTAAAAAAGGTCAGGATATAGGCCAGCAGCAATAAGAAACAGGCTTCTACCAGATCGTCCAGCTGGAAGTCCCCCATCTTGTGCAGAACACCTGCGGTCAGCCCCCACGCCAGCCCAATGCTGAGAACCAGAGAGAGCAGATCAATCAGAAACAGGTATCCATACTGCAGTTTTTCACGTTTCGTAATCATACTGTTTCGTTGTCTCCATTTATTTTTACCATTTTATCATATCGGGAGAAGGGTTGCAATAGATGGAGATCGAATGCGTGCTGCTTTTGTCGGATCACTACAAATGGATCGCGCCATTTTACAAAAGCGCCTTATCGCACCCAAAATGGTCAGCAAAAAGCGCCCTTTCTCTCGCATCACACAAGAGAAAGGGCGCAGTCAAGCTTTATTCAGCTCAGGAGAAACTCCGATCAGCAGTTCTCAGCGAAGTACTTAATGGTACGGACCATCTGAGAGGTGTAGGAGTTCTCGTTGTCGTACCAAGACACGACCTGAACCTGATAGGTGTCGTCGCAGCTACGCTGAATTTTTGCACTTTTCCAAGTAGTTCTTCACAGTTTTGTAACAACAGTTACAGTACCAGAACATACCGTTGTCGTACCAAAACCGGTTTGTTCGTACCACGATTATATCACGTTTCAGCGTCATTTGCAAGGATTCAATCCGTTTCGCTTCTGACCTGCATTTTTCAGATTTCAACGTATATTCTTACGGTATTCCACGGTTCGAGCGCCTGAGGCCTAGGGCTTCCGCCGGGGCAGCAGCTCTCCCAAGCACTCTCTTTAGAAGCTATATGACAGCTAGATTGCCAACATATTCCTGCTGATTAACTGAAATTTCTCCGGACGTGATTTGGGGCCATGGTGTGGGAAATGTAGCCATCTTGTTCGATATGAAGCAATTTTACTTCATTTGTAAGTTACAATCTTGACTTTCTTCTTGTTTTTAAAAGCCTCTGCAGCAGCTCACGCTCTGCCGGATCAGCTGCAAACAAAAACATTACTGCGCCGTACACTATGGTATAGAGGAGAATGCCGAGGCCCAATTGTATTACAGATACCGGATCATGCCAAATTATTCCCTTGATGAAACATGCAGCCCCGGTGAGAAGAACTGCCAAACTTATGATGCCAATTGTAGTTTTCCAGAACTTTATCATGTTCAGGCCGACTCTTTTCTGAAAAAACCAGTTCATTATCAATCCACTGGTCAGAAACATCGAAATTCCTGTGGAAAGTGCCGCACCGGTGATTCCGATCCTGCCTGCGAATAACACTGTCGTTATAATGTTCAGTAGTGCACTCAGCAGGTAAATCTTCGCACGAAAACCATACTGTCCTTTGACCTGTAGAATGCATAATCCGAGGTTTTGTGCCAGATCAACAGAGAACGGCAGCATTACAATGATTGCAACCCAATAGGCTGCCTCATAGCCTTCGCCGACCCATACCAGCAGAAATTCACGACCAAAAATGATGAAGCCGGACAAAACCAGCAGTATCACAAAAAATGTAGCCCGTCCAACCCGAATAAACAGATCCGAAACCTTCTGCAATCCATTTTCTTCCTGATACAACACACTGACCCGCGGGTAAAAAACACCTGCGATCTGTGTCCCAAACTGCATATAGATCATGTAGATCTGCGCACCAACAGAGTATACCGCAACAACTGCGGTGCTGAACATTTTGCCCAAAATGACCTGATCTGTTTTCCAGAAAATCTGATCTGCGATGCATCCGATCAGGATGGCCGAAGACAAGGTCAAAATTTCTTTTGCCACTTTTGAATTCGGTTTCAGCGTCGGAATCCGGATTTCTAACCTGCACTGAACATACCACCAGCGAAACAGGATGTTGACCAAATTCAAACCTGCAATGACTGCTGTCACAGACATTGCATAAGGGAGCCTCATCACGCAGAGGATCACAAGCAGTGGCTGAACTGTCTGAAGTAAGATCCCGGAAATTTTCAAAAACACAAAGCGTTCCTGCCCTGTGATCACTGTCAGATAGACTGAACTCAACAGAGTTGCAACCATATTGCAGAACAGCATCCCAAGGATGATGGTGCTCTCCTGGAGTTCCGCCCCCGTAAAGGAACTGGCATAAAAAGCCCGGAAGCCTAAAATTACAACAACTCCAAGCCCTGTCATTCCGGCTGCCATCAGCCGATAGATGCTGCGTGCTGTAGAAAGAATTTCCCTTGCCAACTGTTCATCCTGTTTTCCAAGTGCATTGCAGTAATTGCGCAGGACTCCCGCAGACATACAGGATTCAAATACCGTGACATACGAGAAAAAGGAGCCGACGATCTGATAAAGACCGTATTCACTTTGGCCAAGGTAATGCAACAATACCGGAACATAGATAATGTTGACCAGAACATTTAAAATGACTTGAATATATGACAGAACTACACCGGTTCTACGTTCAGTGTTCATTTATTTTCTTAACAATTCCTTTAATAGTTTTTCTTATTTTGCGATAGTATTTCAGCGGCGCAACATTTGATGCTGTCATATAGATTTTCAGCCTCATCGTTAACGGTTCCTTTTTGAGATATGGATTGTTTCGCCATTCCGGAAAACGTTGATCAATCCACTGCCGATTTTCCCGAATCAAGCTGTACTCTCCATGATAGCTGCTCAGTACTCGTTCTGTGTTATAATACAGCGCATGCTGTTCATAGACTTTTCCCTAGTGATTTTTACTCTTTATGATTCCCTTGTACTCCAATTTTCTTTTAAGTCGAACTGGTAGAACTAATATCGCACTAACTTTCTGTCCAACATTTACGCCAAAGCGTTCAATACATTTTTTATTGATTGTAGCAATTTGCTTATCTGTTTTTCCATACCAAGATGCCGCATAATGGTGGATAGTTCTCGTATTTTTAGTTATATTTAATTCGCCACTTTTGTAATTCATCGGGCAAAAGTACTCTGGCGGATAAATCGTAATGCCCTCTACCGTTTGAATTTCTCTCTCCGGTTTCCATCCGTGTTGCATCAAAATCTGTGTCGTATAAGTCACAATTGTTGTTGTATCAATCGCACCATTCTGATTTCGGAAATGCCGCTTTTCATAAAAATCAAGCATTTCTTTGTATATGACTAATCCGGGATTAGCAGCCATACCTAATCCGGGTGCTACAGTATACAGAGTTTCGCAGCCTAAAAAAGCCCCCTGTTTTAAAATTTCATTCAGCGGTTTAATAATTTCGACATCAGTATCAAAATAAATGCCACCCTTATGATACAAAATCCAAAATCTAGCATAATCGCTCACAAACGCCCACTTTTTTGCCTCATAAGCTTCCCGAACATAATCGCAGCAATTCAAGTCGAAGTTGCTTTCATTCCACTCTCTGATTTCATATTCCGGGCAGTACTTTTTCCATGATGCAATGCACTTTTGCGCCAACTCTGGAAGAGGATTTCCGCCAAACCAGCAATAATGGATTATCTTCGGAATTTTCTGATTCATCATTTTTTCATCCTAACCTTATACTTTTTCATTCCCAAAAGAATTGATACGGCATAATTCCTTGGGCACTTCGCGCTATCATCAAGAACTCATAGAGAACGAGAAAAACTATCACGCATATATTCACTATCTTCGCTTGTTTTCTGTTTTTCATTTCCACAATCAAATTTGGCAATATCGTCATCACACTTCCCGTAAAATAATACGGAATTCGATTTACAATTTGCACTGAAAGTGAAATCCAATAGAACAGAACACCTACTGCCAACATTTCATACTCGATTTTGAACTTTCTTTTTTTTGTAGATTTTGTCCCTATACTTAAGATCGTGCAGAACATTAAGATGATCAAAAACAACGCAGGGTGAAGAACATTTCCAGCGTTCGCATATTCGGTCTGCAAATAGCTCGAATATCCAATCAGTCTTGCCCCGATTTCCGTTAATATTCTTCCGAAAACTGCACAAATACCACATAACGCTACAATCATTATAGACAGCGACAAATTTATTTTACATTTCACAAAGGAAATCGGAAGTAGCAAAAAGAAAACTGCAGCACTCGAATGGAAACTCATTGCTATCAAAATGATCAATATATACCGAAAATATTTTCTCTCATCCAGCAAACTCACTGCTTGCAGAACAATTCCTATCGCCAACGCTTGCCGCACCAGACTGAACTCTAGGAAATAGAACATTAAACTCGCAAAAATGTATATTGAAAGGTATATATCTTTCGAATTTCGGATTATATAACGATAAAACAACACCACAGTCGGTATTGCCCATGCTGCCAGATATTCCGTATATGTTGTGCATATGTTACCTAGCAGATGTATATACGCTCTGCTGCCCGCCTCAATCCAATAGATTTCAATATCATTTTTGCTCCATTCAAGCAGTTGAATATACATTGCTGTATCTATACCAACCGTTTCTTTTCTCAATGAAACAATAGCCGCTAACTGAAGAAAAGTAATTATTACGAAAAGCTTTTTCCCGCATTTTAAGGATCGTCTTTTCAACACGAAGCCTTCTGCAATCATCAAAAAATAATTTATTATAAAAATCATATCATTCAAATGCACTCTAATGTCAGCAATACTTTTCTGCTCAGCGGCATTTTTGACGTAAGTAGCTGGAAGTAATCTTTTCGGACTTCACTCTTCAGTCTTTTGTAAATACTTTTTAGATTTTTATTTTTCTTATCATATCCACGAATTAGCATTTTAGAAAGCATTGTAAAATTTGCTCTTTTTCTCGCCAAAATAGCAAATCTCAAATAATCCGGCTGTTCCTGTTCAGTGCGAGTTACAACACGATCCCATACGGAAAGATAGTCCAAATCTTTTTCCGAAAAAGTAGAACGTGTAATTCCACTGTTATTCACAAAATAATGATGTAGGATTTGATTTGTTTCCACCATAAAATCTGCTCTTGTATAAAACTCATAACATGCTTCTACGTCTTCGTTTAAAGTAATTACATACCTAAAGTTTTCTAAAATGGAAGTTTTTATAAGCTTATTCCACACACCTGTATTACTTGGCTCTCCGTTTACCCGAAAAAAATAATCAAACATTTTTCTTTTGTCATAAACGGTTATATATTCTTTTGGCTGAATAACTTGAAAATCGGGGATTGCATCTTGCCTTGAGGCACACGCCGTAATTTTTGCCTGCGGATACTTTTCAAAAAGACTCCTTAAGACTTCGAGAAAGTTCAATTCGATCCAGTCATCGGAATCAATAAAGCATACATATTTTCCGCACATTACATCCATTCCTGCATTTCGCGCAGAACTAAGACCGCCATTTTTCTTGTGAATCACTCGAATTCGCTCATCACGCTCTGCCCACGCATCACACAGGGCAGGACAATTATCCGGAGAGCCGTCGTCAACAAGAATAAGTTCAAGATCAGGATAGGTCTGATTTACAATGGACTCTATGCACCGATCAAGGTATTTTTCAACCTTATAAACTGGAACAATAACACTTATTTCTGGCATCCTTTTTCCTCTCTTCTATCGGCTAACAAAAAAGTCATCAACATCCATATCAACTTTTCGCATTACAAGACATCCACTTTCCTTCGCTTGTGGAAAGTCACTTGCTCTTAGTATATCCGGACTGTTCGCTCCTTCTGAAAAATGCAAATAAGTCAGGTAGTCTGTTTTCTTGTCTGCATAAGGTGACCTCATCACTAATGTCTGAAAGAACGATTCATCCGGACATACGGTATTTTTATAGAATATATAGTAGTCCTCGTGTTGGCCAAGGTAATTTATAATCCACTCCACCGTCTCACCTGTCAACGCCCACCACTGACTCCCAAAATAGAAATCAACCCCTAGCTGTTTCCTTTCAAAAATTTTCCACGTTCGATTGTATCCTCCTGTGAGCTCAACCCATCCCCTCTTGATGATTTTTTGCCACGGTTTTGGGCCAATAAATTTGATTGGAAAATAAATTTGATTTCGTTTGTCTAAATTGTTTTGTTTATGGTTCCCGTGATTTTTACTATCCCAATACTGAACAAAATTCACGCCGCTGTGTTTTTCAAAGAACTTTACAATTTCATCTGCTGAACGAAGCGGCCAATCTTGTCCACTAATCAACCAATAGTAGTCATAGCCCCCCCCCCCCTTATACCAGTAACAGCTGTATTCAGAAGATTTAGCGTTGCCGTAACCTGCGAAATCTGTGCCCATTCCACCGAAACACGCTGTTCGTCCGGAAGCACAAACACATTTTCTCTACGAACAATTTCATCCGCGAAGTCAGCTTTCTTATCAATATGAAGATAGCAATCAATATCCGGGTGATTCAACCTCTCCAGAAGAAGGTTGATCTGTTTCGGACTTTTATGGCATTGAATCAAAATTGCAATTCTCATGTTTTCCTTACTTTCTCAGAACTTTCTCAAACATAAACTTCCGCAGCCAATTCGGAGCCAACGCTGACCCGCTACGAATCACACAGCTTTTTATATACTGCCCTCTCCCTATAAAACCTTGTTCCTTCATGAATTTGAACAACCCTGCCTGTGTCTTGGCATACTTCCATCCGGCTCTTCTCAAATACATATCCGAGCCGGCCCTCATATGGAGCAGCGGCTCCTGAATGTTGTACCCCTGAGATCCTGCCATCAGCATTCGAAGCCAAAGGTAATAATCTTCCAACAGGTAGAAGTCCTGATAAGAACCAACAGCTTCGACTGCGGATTTTTTATACATCACGCAAGGATGATTAAACGGGTTGCGCTTCTTTGCAAATTCTACAATTTCCGCATTCGTCTCCGGTGGCACACGCTTCGCATCGACGGTATTCGGATCAGTAGTAAACTCCTCCACGATACCAGAGCAGATACTTACTTCTGGATGTGCGTTGAATACCGCCATCTGTTTTTCGCAGCGGTTCGGATACGCAATATCATCGCTATCCATCCGAGCAACCAGCTCATTTTTACAGTGCTTGATGCCTTCATTGAGTGCACTGCCAAGTCCAGCGTTCTTAGCAAGGCGAACAACATTTAAAGTCATCCCCATCTCTTGCTGCTTCTCGGCAATCACCTTGTCCAGCGCATCATTCAGTGGTCCGTCACATACCAGTATGAAATCATCAGTTGGGAACGTCTGTGATTGAACACTTTCAATTGCTTGCTCGAGGTATTCTGGCTTTTCCTTATAATAAACGGACATCAAGACACTGTAATTCTGCATCATTCTTCCGTCTCCTGCCCCATCGCCGTAGTAGCACCTTCTGCCACACCTTCCGTGCTCTCCGGCATAAACAAAATCTTTACCGTCGCCAGCATGATTTTCAGATCCTCGATCAGGCTGGGATGCGCAATGTACATCAAATCCATCTGCAACTTATCGTAGGGAGTGGTGTTGTATTTTCCATACACCTGTGCGTAACCGGTCAAGCCAGCCTTTGCCTGCAGACGCAGTGCAAACTCCGGCATCTCCTCGCAGTACTGAGCGGCGATTTCCGGGCGCTCCGGACGAGGGCCTACAATGGACAGATCACCTTTTAGAATATTCAGTAACTGAGGCAACTCATCCAAACGGCAAGCGCGGATGATGTGTCCCACCTTCGTGATGCGGTCATCTTTATCACCGGTGGAAAGACGCGCCACACCATCTTTTTCGGCATCCACACGCATCGAGCGGAACTTCAGAATCTCAAACTGCTTACCGTCTTTGGTCAGGCGAACCTGCTTGTAAAAAGCCGGACCACCATCAGACTTGACAGCAATGGCCGTGATGAGGAGCAACGGGCTGAGAATCGCCAGTCCAGCCAACGAAACCACAATATCCATCAAACGCTTTACAAACAGATACTCCGGGCTTGCCATATACCGGCCCACCCGCAGAACAGGCAGATGGAACATGTGCATCGGCTGTGAACCGCTCATGATCACATCGCCCACACGAGGAATCACGAACACATTGATGCCCTGCCCTACGCAGTATTTCAGAATGATGTTGCGCTCATGGCTGTGGACACCGCTAATGAACACGCTCTGCATTCCATCCAGCTGGCTCAAGTCGTTCAGACATTCATCTACGTTTAATGTCATCTTGACATCGTATTTTTTCGAGAGGCCATATTCATTGATGAGCTTTTCCAGTCCATGCCGGACATCGTAGACCACTGCGGTGGGCTGAGGCGGAAAAGTCCGGAAATACCAGGTATGGGCGCATCTTGCCCACAGGGTTGCCATCATGACCTGTCCGACAATCGCCGCAATACCCGGCAGAATATTGCAGAGCCGCCGAGACATCAGGCAGATCACGATATACAAAATGCCGTCTGTCGCCATTGCCGCCAGCACCTGCCCATAAATCAACTCTGAAATGCGCTGCAAAGACATCCAGAACGCATCGTAGACTTTACCCAACAGAAAGAACAACACCGCAAACAGACCGATCATGGTCCAGTTGCCCCTCCAGCCAAACTTTGCATAGACCTGATACGAATAGTACAGTTCCCAACAAAGTGCAAACGGAATTGTGATCATTACCAAATCGATGATTTTTACGATCTTCAACATCACATCATGCTGAAATTTTGACATAATACCCCAATAACTCCTTTAGCTTTTTGCATTTTTCACAACTTCTTTGACCCACTTTGAAGTAACTACTCCGGGTCAACCGATCAACTACACAAACCGATGCCTTCTCCCGTTTTATGGTCAGCTGAGACATTCAGATTTTCGCTTTTCCTCTTAGGTTCTTGTGCCATCTTCAACCGGTGCGTTCTCGAATCCGCTTTCTCCCACCGCATCCCAATCTCATCCAGCTTTGCAATACGCTCCTCCGTCAAAACGGCGCAGCTTTTGTCTGGATTATGGCGGGTATACCGCTGCCGCTTGACCCAATTTCCGAGGTTGTAACCGCCCGGTGACACATAACCGGCCGGAACATTCAGGTCGCCGTGGGCATCAAAGTAGCGCCTTGCTTCCTGATATCCTTCGTTCCACTGGCGGTCATTGCGGTTACCCCAGACCATACCGATGCTGTCCAGCCGTGCAATTTGCTGTTCGGTCAGATTTCCTTGGATCTGTCCCTCGCGCACACGGCGCTGGGTGACCAGCCACTCGCCAAGGCTCAATCCCGCCGGTGTGGTATAACGTTTTGGAATATTCAGGTCGCCATGCTCCGCATAGTAAATGCTTGCTTCCGAAAAATAATGATCCCAACTGGAAGAAAGGCTTGCCTGCAGCTGCTCAAACAGTACCCGGCAGTCATGTACCTGCTCAACGACCTCGAACCGCTCAGTGACGATCTTATCGCCCTCGCCGTTGGCATAGAGCCGATGGACTGCCTCCTGCATCTCGCTTTGCAGACCGGAAATGCTGGTCAAACCTTCGAAGTTATTAACAACATCTAGGATAAGTGGTATCGTATTATCCCCAGCGGTCAAAGCTCGGCCGATCTGTTGCTTGTAAACGATGGGCGAAATCGTAGGGCGGAACAGGATGACCCCAGAAATCCCCTCCACATGTACGCCCTCGTTGAGCATATCGATGCAGAACAGCAACTTCAGCCGGTCACTGGTGTCCATTTTGAAGTCCGCAAACGCCTTATCCGTATTCGGGGCATCCAGATACTTTTGGTTTGCATCCTGAATACCCGGTGTTCGCAGGTTGTCCACCCGAGCCTGATACTTTGCAAGCGTTTTCTGATACTGGTAAACGGTGGTCACATAGTTCGGAGTAGGCAAAATACCCCTGACGACTGCTTCACCAAGGGTCATGTCGCTCGCGACACAGCTATCAAAAAGCTCTTCAGCCATGTCACGGTTATTATCCAGATATCGGACATTTGTTGCTGTCAGCCCCAGAAGCTTTGCGTCCGGGCATAACCTTAATAAAGCCACCGTGCTTTCGCCCCAGCATTCCGCACCGGCACGGTGGAATTCATCGAGTACAATATAGGCAGGTTTCTGTGCCGCTATTTCGTCCAGCTGTGCCTGCGCACAGCACATCAGTTTGGCGTAGGTATAAAAGTGAACGTTTTCCAAAGGAAAATCCGGGACATTCCCTTTCAAGCCTTCCAGCTGGGTCTTGAAGATATATTCACTGGGAGAAAGCCAGATCACGACCTTCTCCGGGTTGTCCTCGATCAGCTTGAACGCAATGTAGCTCTTTCCAGTGCCGGTCGGGTGGACAATGGCGGCCTTGCCATACTGCTCCATCATCCGGACTGCCGCATGATATGCTTTCTCGTCGTGCTCAAACAGGCGCAATGCCACCCTGTTCACCCCCCTACCGCAATTCAGGGGTATCCTTCACATGAAAAATGGAGGATACCGTTTCTTTGACATCATTGTCTAAAATCTCATCTTATTTTATCATGGTTATATCTGGGATTCAATAGAAAACATCATAAATGTATCACATTTGACCCTGAAAAAACATCGCGAAAACCGGATTATTTTTGTATTTTGCCCAATTCTGTATAATAATTCCAGCTGTAAACGAAGATGGAGAAAATAAGGGGTCAGATGAGGGTCTAAACAGCAGGAGGAAACAGTGATGGCGCGACGGGGAGAAAACATTCGCAAGCGTAAGGACGGTCGGTGGGAAGGCAGGTACATCAAG
>ENA-ORUO01000381-ORUO01000381.1-human-gut-metagenome-genome-assembly--contig:-NODE-381-length-55259-cov-14.205583_pt1 | contig 55259 bp, 38 predicted proteins | sample MGYA00242082_ERZ509215 | MGnify/ENA primary metagenome ERZ509215 (study PRJEB26280, sample SAMEA2338829) | human gut metagenome | biome: human gut; feature: human-associated habitat; material: faeces... | reverse complement strand
TTATATCATCTTCATATGCCATCATATATTTTAAGGACATTTACTGAATATCCCTTTTTCGTACAAACTTTTCATATGATTTCAGCTTTTTTTAAGACATCTGGATGCAGTAACCCGATACCTCCCTCACAATTCACAGACAAGCCGAGAAGAAGCAAACAAGGCTTCGAATGAACAATAAACTTCGGTATTCCTTTCTGTACTTAATATCAGATGATTAGCAGATTCCACTTCGAGCAAGGGCAAACATTCCTTTCTGTCCGCTCCCGGCAGTTCAAGACATAAAAAGCCATTACGGTTCATCGCATTCTGCGCCCAATGGCGGAGAATTTCATCGGAAGCCGACAAATAAATAGATTTTCCTCCCTTTACTTCTGGAGAATAAATGCCATGCATCGAATCAAAACGAATGTCTTCATGAGGAAACAGTGTATCCATTCTGTGAGCCAGTATCAAGTCTTCGGTTACCCCACATTCCAGTCCTTTTCCTTTTTTCAGCAGCCAGAGTTTATCACCAAGCACCAGCGCCTGTTCTATATCGTGAGTAGACATTAAGATAGCACGCTGTTCCTCCGATGCCAGGCGATGGAGCAATGTCATTATCTCAATGCGACTTACCACATCAAGAAAGGCAGTCGGCTCATCAAGCAATATCAACGGACATTCCTGAACCAGTGCTTTGGCTATCATCACTTTCTGACGCTCTCCATCCGACAGTTCCGCTGTATATTTTGAAGCCTTTTCCGCCATGCCGACTGCTTCCAGCGCATGGTCGATGATTTCATGATCTTCTTTTCCCAAACGTCCGAAGAATCCGGTATGAGGCTGACGTCCCAAGGCAACCAGTTCACGTACGGATAATCCTCCAGCCTGTGTCTTATCCGTCAGAACAATACCAATTTCCCGGGAACGCTCTTTAGGAGAATAACTGGCCAACGGCTTACCTAGTAAAGTAATATCCCCCGACAAAGGAGGCTGGACAGCAGCCAACGTACGAAGAAGTGTCGACTTTCCCGCACCGTTTGATCCAAGCAAACAAGTCAGCTCACCACGGCACAAAGCAAAATTTAAATGACTATGAACTACTTCTCCCCGCTTACCATGCCGATAACCGATAGTTAAATCCTTGGCCTCTATGACAACAGACTGTACTTTCATATTTAATTAAAATACTGAATCTTACGCTGATTGATAATGACATAAATAATGACCGGAGCTCCCAAAAGAGGAGTCACGGCATTGAGTGGAATAATGCCTGCTTCTCCGGGTAAAATACAAATCAGGTTACACAACAATGCGACAGCACTTCCTGTAAGCAACGTTACCGGCATAAGCATATTATGATTGGATGTGCCCAGCATTAGTCGCGCCATATGAGGAACAGCCAATCCGATAAAGGCTATCGGACCACAAAAGGCTGTAGTTACCGCAGTCAGCAATCCGGTAGCAATCAGCAGCCAGTTGCGTACCCTGCGTATATTTACACCCAGATTTTCTGCATAGCGAATGCCAAGCAACAGAGCATTAAGAGGTTTTATCATCAACACCGCGATAAGCAATCCCAACAGCGTTATGATGGAAAAGCCGGGAAGCTGCTTCATCGATACGCCACCAAAGTTTCCCATTCCCCAAAGTACAAACGAGTGTACCCTTTCGGCTGTAGAAAAGAAGTTTAATAATGAGATGATGGAAGAAACTACATAACCTATCATAATACCGGCAATAAGCAACATCACCGTATTTTTAATTATGGCAGACAGAGATAAAATGATTGCCATCACCAAAGCCGCACCGGCAAATGCTCCAGCTACTACAGAAAGAAAACCTGAAAGTACAAACTCTCCGGCAATGATACTTCCTCCACCTGCCAGCAGAACAAGTGCAACTCCCAGACTTGCTCCCGAACTGATACCTAAAATAGAAGAATCGGCAAGCGGATTACTAAATACGGTTTGCAGCATCAAGCCCGACGCAGAAAGAGCCGCTCCACAAAGCAGAGCTGTGATACACTGAGGAACACGCGACTCCCATACGATAAACTGCCAGCTGTCTTTTTCTACTTCTCCGCCAAAAAGGATGTTTGCTACGGCTTTCATCGGAATATCTACCGAACCGAAAACCAGATTGGCTGCCATAAGCAGCACAATCATTACAGCAAGTACACAACCATATATATATCCTCTATTTGTCTTCATGCACACACTTTCTGAGATATCACTCCGCTAAATTAGTAAAATATCTTGGAGTATAATCTTTCAAGATATCAGGATGAAATACTTTTACCAAATCCTTGAGCAACAATTCTGGATGAAAAGGTACTTCCTCATAAAAAGAAATGCGGCTGGTATTACATCCATATACCCGACGATTGCGGAACGCATCAAAATTGGCATATGGAGCATAATCACTCTTCAGTTCTCTATAAGTTTTATCCACCTGCTGATTATATTTTATCAGCCAGAAATCGGCGTGCTGTCCTTTATCGAATACTGTTTCAAAAGCCAAAGAAGCAGAACCGCTTTGAGGAATATCGGCAAATATATACCGTGCCCCCGCATCGGCATACAGTTTTGCCATTGTACTGTTTCCCCCCGGCACATACCATGTACCACCGGTTTTCAGTTCTGTAATGACAGTCGGTTTCGGTGTTATGTCTTTCACTTGATTCCGGAGTGAAAGATAGGCCTCCTCTACCCCGGCAAATAAAGAGTCTGCCTCAGCCTCTTTGCCAAACAGCAACCCATAAAAACGTACCCATTCGGCACGCCCCAATGCTGAAGTTTCCATATAGTCGGCACATTCAAGAATCGGTATATTCAGCTTTTCTATACGTCCGTAACCACCACTGTTTTCGTAAGGTGAAAGCAAGATACCGTCGGGATGCATGTCTATCACTTTCTCTATGTCCGGATTCATACTGCTCCCCGCATCGGTTATTTCTTTCTTCCGACAACTTTCCAATATAGCAGGAACACGGATGTACTGCAAATCACATACTCCTTTTATTTTATCCAGTGCGCCCAACTCCTGTAAAAGTCCGCAGTGCACAGACGAGAATATCAGGGAGTTTGATAAAGGGACCCGAACAATTGTACCCTCCGGCAAGGATGAAGGACACGAATCCTGTTTATTGACCAACAAATATGTATGCAACGTTTTCAGTGTGTCCCAGGGATTACGCAGGGTAACCTGAGTATAATGCTGGTATTTTACAATTTGCAGATTCTCTGCATAGCGTAAATTCAGTGTATCACCTCCTTCTTGCATAAAAGAGCTCTTGCTCTTCCCGTTACAAGCGGAAAACAGCAAGACCATAAGTACTATATGGGCAGATAGTATGTATTTTTTCAATTTATTTCTCATGATTATAATAATTTATCGGTCTACAATAAACAAAGCAATATGAGAAATAATCATTCTCACATCAGCTTCCTTAATATTAACATAGTAAAAACATAGTTCTTGTTACTCTTTCCTCGAGAGCACAAGCATGATTTCGTTTTGCAGGTCTTCTGACTTACTCCGGTTTGTTATGCCTTCCCACTTTCTCAAACAGAAGAAAGCAGTGGCCTGAAGTAGTAAACAAACCTTTACAAAAGAGCTTACAGCAGCGGGACTGTCCGGGACTTTCACCCGATTCCCTTTTCATCCGTGGCCTCGCATATACCAATCGGAAGCCTGACGGAACAAAACTGTGACAAATATATGCAATAAGTACTTAATAATGCAATAAAAGGTGAACCAAAATCCAATTTTATTTGTTTACTTTGTGTTTATATTAAAAGTTGATATCATCTATGATTACTGCAGAAAATATTTTACTAGTCGGGTCTATTTTAATCTTTACAAGTATTCTAATCAGCAAAACCGGATATCGTTTCGGTATCCCTACCCTGCTGTTATTCCTGCTGGTAGGTATGGCTTTCGGCAGTGACGGTCTCGGCATTCAGTTCAACAGTGCTTCAGACGCTCAGTTTATCGGCATGATGGCACTCAGCATCATCTTGTTCTCGGGAGGAATGGATACCCGATACGCCGATATCAAACCAGTCTTAAAACAAGGTATACTGCTCTCTACTGTAGGAGTATTGGTCACCACACTGCTTACCGGATTGTTTATTTTCTTCCTTTCGCATTACACGCATGCCAACATAGAACTTACTCTGATGGTTTCTTTGCTGCTTGCTGCGACCATGTCGTCTACAGACTCGGCTTCGGTATTCAGCTTGTTGCGCTCACAACGCATGAACCTTAAATACAATCTCCGCCCCATGCTGGAGCTGGAAAGTGGAAGTAACGACCCGATGGCATATATGCTTACCATTGTACTGATTCAGGTTATCGGCAGCGGAAGCAATTTCGACATAACAGTCATACTGAAAGACTTATTTATACAGTTCCTGTTCGGAGGAGTCATAGGATACGCCTTCGGTAAGTTCGCTGTCTGGCTTGTCAATAAAATAGAACTTTCCAACAGTGCTCTCTACCCGATTCTTCTGCTTAGTCTGGTCTTCATCACATTTACCCTTACCGACCTGGTTAAAGGAAACGGCTATCTGGCAGTATATATCGCCGGAATGATTGTTGGAAATGCCCGACTGGCTTACCGGAAAGAAACCAATACGTTCATGAACGGACTGACATGGCTGTTCCAGATAATCATGTTCCTGACTTTGGGACTTTTGGTCAATCCTCATGAAATGCTCGATATCTCTGTAACAGCTCTGCTTATCGGCGTCTTTATGATTCTGATAGCACGCCCGGTCAGTGTATTTTTGTGCCTGCTTCCATTTAAAGGAATCACTAATAAGGCACGAGTTTTTATTTCCTGGGTAGGACTAAGAGGAGCCGTTCCTATTATTTTTGCAACTTATCCGGTAATAGCACAAATTCCCGGCTCAAACCAGTTGTTCAATATCGTATTCTTCATTACTCTGTTATCGCTTACTATACAGGGAATGACTATTTCGAAAATGGCACGCTGGCTCAAGCTTGACTTGCCTGAAGAAAAAGAAGGTAATGAATTTGGTGTAGAACTTCCGGAGGAAATCGACACCCACCTGGATGATATCACGCTTACAGAAGATATGCTCTCAACCGGAAACCGGCTAGCCGACATGAATATTCCTAAAGGCACACTCGTGATGCTTATCAAACGAGGAAACGAATTTATTATTCCTAACGGACAGATAGAACTTCATGCCGGAGATAAACTGCTGGTAATGTCTGAAAAGAAATAAAAGTAAGGTTTACAGCTGTTTATTTCCATTTTATTTATTACATTTGGGAAACAACTTTAAAATCAAATCTTATGGAAACATATCTTTTTTGGTTGGTTCCCATTGCATCAATTCTGGCATTGGCTTTTGCCGGATATTTCTACAAGCAAATGATGCGGGAAAGCGAAGGCAGTCCTGAAATGCAGAAAATAGCTGCCCATGTTCGCAAAGGAGCCATGTCGTACTTAAAACAACAATACAAAGTTGTTACGCTTGTTTTTATCGGACTCGTTATTTTGTTTGCCATCATGGCATACGGATTCAATCTGCAAAATCACTGGGTTCCGATTGCTTTCCTTACAGGAGGATTCTTCTCGGGACTGTCGGGCTATCTGGGAATGAAAACTGCAACCTATGCTTCGGCACGTACAGCCAATGCTGCACGCAATTCACTGAACGGCGGGCTACGGATTGCTTTCCGAAGCGGAGCAGTAATGGGACTCGTAGTAGTCGGACTAGGGTTGTTCGACATTTCCTTCTGGTATATTCTTCTGGACAAATGTATTCCGGCAGATGCCATGAATCCGACTGCTAAATTATGTGTCATCACCACTACAATGCTTACATTCGGAATGGGAGCTTCTACACAAGCCCTATTCGCCAGAGTTGGAGGAGGTATTTATACGAAAGCAGCCGATGTAGGAGCTGATTTGGTTGGCAAAGTGGAAGCCGGAATTCCCGAAGACGACCCACGCAATCCGGCAACAATAGCCGACAATGTAGGTGACAATGTCGGTGATGTAGCTGGCATGGGAGCCGACTTGTATGAATCGTATTGCGGATCAATACTTGCAACAGCCGCACTAGGAGCAGCAGCCTTCATCGGAACAGGCAATACAGAAATGCAATTTAAGGCTGTTATTGCTCCAATGTTGATAGCAGCAGTAGGAATTATCCTTTCCATTATTGGCATATTCGCTGTACGTACAAAGGAAAACGCTGGCATGAAAGAATTGCTCAAAGCGCTCTCTACCGGAACAAACCTCAGTTCTGTTCTCATCGTAATAGGCACATTCCTTATTCTTTGGATGCTAAACATAACCAATTGGGTTAATATTGCCTTTGCTGTAGTAGTAGGACTATTGGTAGGAATCATTATCGGACAGTCTACCGAATATTATACATCCCAATCGTACAGACCGACTCAAAAGCTTTCGGAAAGTGGAAAAACGGGGCCTGCTACTGTTATTATCTCCGGAATCGGACTGGGAATGATTTCGACAACAATACCTGTCATTGCAGTTGTAGCCGGAATCATCCTTTCTTATTGGCTGGCATCGGGCTTCGATTTCACCAATATCGGTATGGGACTATACGGTATCGGTATTGCCGCTGTAGGAATGCTCTCGACATTAGGCATCACCTTAGCAACCGACGCTTATGGTCCGATAGCTGACAATGCAGGAGGAAATGCCGAAATGAGTGGATTGGGCGAAGAAGTACGTCACCGTACCGATGCACTCGACTCTTTGGGAAATACAACAGCTGCTACAGGAAAAGGATTCGCCATCGGTTCGGCTGCACTGACAGGACTTGCTTTGCTGGCTTCCTATATTGAAGAAATACGTATCGGTTTGGAACGTATCGGAACAACACTTCTCGAACTACCAGGTGGTATCAGCATAACGATCCGTGAGGCTAGTTTCACAGATTTCATGATGTATTACGACGTAACACTGATGAACCCAAAGGTTCTATCGGGTATGTTCATCGGAAGCATGATGGCCTTTCTGTTTTGTGGTCTGACTATGAATGCCGTAGGACGTGCTGCTGCCAGCATGGTAGAAGAAGTTCGCCGGCAATTCCGTGAAATAAAGGGTATACTGGAAGGCAAGGCAGAGCCGGATTACGCACGCTGTGTACAAATCTCTACCCAAGGAGCCCAGCGCGAAATGGTCTTTCCATCACTTCTGGCTATAATAGCTCCAATTGTCACCGGATTATTATTCGGGGTCCCTGGAGTAATCGGACTGCTTATCGGAGGATTGTCTTCCGGATTTATTCTGGCTATTTTTATGGCAAACGCCGGCGGTGCATGGGATAATGCCAAGAAGTATGTAGAAGAAGGTAACTTCGGAGGTAAAGGCAGCGAAGTACATCGTGCAGCAGTAGTAGGAGATACAGTAGGCGATCCATTCAAAGACACGTCAGGCCCCAGCTTGAATATTCTTATTAAATTGATGAGCATGGTAGCTATTGTCATGGCAGGACTGACTGTATCCTGGAGCTTATTCTAAAAAGAATAATACTCACATTGATAATTTTTATCCCCAATATCCTTCACTATCTTTATTTTCTTTACTCTCAGTAATAAAAGGTAGTGAAGGATTATTTTTATAGAATCGATGTACTTTTCTTTCATTACTTCTCAACGCATGCACATATTAGTTTCTTTTAAAACTATTTCTTTTACAAATAAAATCACCAAAAGTTTGTGAAGCAGATAAAATAAAGCTACCTTTGCGGCTTTAATTTATCAAAAATATATTTTAATGAAGAAATTTTTACTTATCGGCGCAGCGACGCTAATCGTTTCAAATTCAACTTTCGCAGGAGATTATTTAACTAATACCAATCAACATGCCGCCTTTTTACGTATGGCAGCGCGTGGTGCCTCTATTGATGTAGACGGTGTATATAGCAACCCAGCCGGACTAGCCTTTTTACAAAAAGATGGTTTTCACCTCTCACTAACCGGACAAAGTGCATATCAAACTCGTGAAATTGCTGCCACTACAGGATTATGGACATTAGATGGCAAAGAAACAACACAAAATTATAAAGGTACAGCATCAGCACCGTTCATCCCTTCTTTCCATGGTGTATATAAAGATGGGAACTGGGCTGTTTCTGCAAGTTTTGCTATAACAGGAGGAGGAGGAAAAGCTTCCTTCGACAACGGTCTGCCAATGTTTAACTCTCTGGCAATTGGGGGAATTTATAAAAACGAACAACTGGCTGGTTTAATAGGAAAACCTGTTACTCCTAATATGTATGATATCAATACCGCAATGGATGGTAAACAATATATTTATGGTGTACAGCTAGGATTAAGCTATAGAATCAACGACTGGCTGAGTGTATACGCCGGAGGACGTATGAACTATGTAAAAAGCGGCTATGAAGGATATCTGAAAGCACAGTTAAAACAAGATTTCGGAGGAACGCAATTAATGAATCTGGCACTCGACTGCGAGCAGACAGGTTGGGGAGTTACTCCAATAATCGGTGCCGACGTAAAACTTGGAAAATGGAACTTGGCTGCCAAATATGAAATCAAAACAAACTTAAATATCGAAAACAAGACTAATACTTTAGATGCTCCAGGGGTACCGGAAGAAGTTCTTAAACCTTATGCTGATGGAGAACAGACTCCCAGCGATATTCCTGCATTTCTGAGTGTAGCTGCTGGATACGAAATTTTGCACAACCTGCGTGCTTCGGTAGAATACCACTTCTTTGATGACAAACATGCAGGTATGTTGAATGACCGTCAGAAGACATTGAAGCACGGAACACACGAATACCTTGCCGGAATAGAATGGGATATCATCAAGGAATTAACTATCAGTGGAGGTTTCCAGAAAACGAACTATGGATTAAGCAATGATTTCCAAACAGATACAAGTTTCTACTGTAGTTCATACTCACTAGGATTCGGAGCAAGAGTCAACTTCAATGAATCATGGAGTATTGACGTTGCATATTTCTGGACTAACTATGATGATTATACAAAGACTACAGAAAGTTATAATAATACCGGAGTAAAAGGTACAGATGTATATAGCCGTACGAATAAAGTATTCGGTCTGAGTCTGAATTATCATTTCTAAAAAGTAAGATATATTTTCGGGGAAGCTAAATATTCTCTCCTCTTCGCCTGTCATTGATTTTATCATCTGTTTGTCGATAAAATTAATGACAGGCTTTTTGTTTTTACCATAAAAAAAATGAATACTGCTCCCTAAAAGTTTTACATATAACTTTGAGGGTGCAGTTCATTTTTTTAATAGAAAATAACACACCCCAATGAATTTAGCTGAAAGAGATTGAACTTCGTAATTTTTTTTTCTTAACTTTGCGCTGCATCTTAAAGAGATTACAAACAACTTTAAACAAAAAATATTGAGATTATGATGACTATTGACAAATTCAACTTTGCCGGAAAAAAGGCAATCGTTCGCGTTGACTTCAACGTACCTTTGAACGAAGAAGGTAAAATTACTGACGATACTCGTATCCGTGGTGCTCTGCCTACTTTGAAAAAAGTATTGGCTGATGGTGGTGCTCTCATTATCATGTCACACATGGGTAAACCCAAAGGCAAAGTAAACGCTAAATATTCTCTGAGCCAGATTGTAGACGCTGTTGCTGCTGCTTTGGGTACTCCTGTTCAGTTTGCTCCAGATTGCGCTAAAGCTCAGGAAGCTGCTGCTGCTTTGAAACCAGGTGAAGTTCTGTTGCTCGAAAACTTGCGTTTCTATCCTGAAGAAGAAGGAAAACCTGTAGGTATCGAAAAAGAAGATCCTGCTTACGAAGATGCAAAGAAAGCTATGAAAGCTTCTCAAAAAGAATTTGCTAAAACTTTGGCTTCTTACGCAGACTGCTATGTAATGGATGCATTCGGTACAGCTCACCGTAAACATGCTTCTACTGCAGTTATCGCTGACTACTTCGATGCTGATCACAAGATGTTGGGTTACCTGATGGAAAAAGAAGTTCAAGCTGTTGATAACGTTTTGAAAGATATCAAACGTCCGTTTACTGCTATCATGGGTGGTTCTAAAGTTTCTACTAAGATCGGTATCATCGAAAACTTGATGGACAAAGTAGATAACTTGATCCTTTGCGGTGGTATGGCATTTACTTTTGCAAAAGCTCAGGGTGGTAAGATCGGTAACTCATTGGTTGAAGATGACAAACTTGACTTAGCTCTTGACATCATGGCTAAAGCTAAAGCTAAAGGTGTTAACCTGGTTTTGGGTTGCGACTGTGTAGCTGCTGATGCATTTGCAAACGACGCACACACTCAGGTTTGCGACGACAAGAACATTCCTGACGGATGGATGGGATTGGATGCAGGTCCTAAGACTCGTGAAGAATTCAAAGCAGCTATCAAGGGTGCAAAGACTATTTTGTGGAATGGTCCTGCCGGTGTATTCGAAATGGACAACTTCGCAGGTGGTTCTAAAGTAATTGCAGAAGCTATTGCTGAAGCTACAAAAGAAGGTGCATTCTCATTAATCGGTGGTGGTGACTCTGTAGCTTGTATCAACAAGTTTGGTATGGCTGATCAGGTTTCTTACATCTCTACTGGTGGTGGTGCTTTGTTGGAAGCTATCGAAGGTAAAATCCTTCCGGGTATCGCAGCTATCCGTGGCGACAAATAATTTAGACTAACACTCTATACCTAAGAGTTATATGAGAGGACAATTCTCTTCCGAGGATTGTCCTCTTTCTTTTTTCATACATCGAGCAACACGTTTTTCATTTTGACATTACAGTTATTATTGCTGCCCGATAAGAAATCTTCATCAGCCTTCATAGGCTGTTTGAAAAAGAGCTGGTCATCATACTACTTTGAAAGAGCTTTTTTCTGTATAAACATCACTCTATAAATTATTATGTATCAGACCAAGATATGTTTACACTGGCAGTTCCCGTTTTATTAAAACAATGTTCAAACGACTATATTCAAGCAAATGCCAACAATCGTAAAAGTTCTACCGGACAGCAATAGAACAAAATAAAATAAAAGATATACCCCTAATAAAAAAACTCCTTTTATACCCGCCCAGAGCAGTGTATAAAAGGAGTTTTTTATTATAAAACAAGAGTCTTATCCCAAGAAAGAAATCAGCACACCGGCAGCAACAGCCGAACCGATAACACCTGAAATATTACTTGCCATACAATACTGAAGCACATGATTCTTCGGGTCGTATTTCAAAGCAATTTCATTGGCTACACGGCTTGCCATAGGCACAGCACTCAGTCCAGTAGCTCCAATCAGCGGATTAATCTTCTTCTTAGTGAAGAGATTGAAAACCTTCACAAACAAAATACCACCTGAAATAGACAATGCAAAGGCAAGGAAACCACCAATTACAATACCGATAGTAGTCCAATTCAGGAAAGCATCTGTTGTCATAGTAGCTCCTACTGAAATACCCAGGAAGATAGTTGCTGCATTCATAATACTATTGGAAGCTGCATCAAACAAGCGTGAAGTATTGCTACCGATTTCCTTTACCAGGTTACCGAACATCAACATACCGATCAAAGGTACTGCACTCGGAACAAACAAAGCTACAATGGTTGTAACTACGATAGGGAACAATATCTTCAGCACACGCAGGTTCTTGATTTCTGTCTTCGAAGGATATTTCTTCTCCTGTTCTTTCATATTGATAGAAAGTTCCTTCTTAGTACACCAGATACGAACAACCAGCGGAATGATAACCGGAACCAAAGCCATGTACGAATAAGCCGCAATAGCAATAGGACCTAACAAATGAGGAGCCAGCTTGATTGTTGTAAAGATAGCTGTCGGACCATCTGCACCACCAATAATACCCAGTGAAGCAGCTTCCTTTGGAGTAAATCCCATCAGGATAGCAACCAGCAGTACAGCAAAAATACCCAACTGGGCAGCCGCTCCAAAAATAGAAAGACGAAGATTACGAAGCATTGGTCCAAAATCGGTCAATGCACCTACTCCCATAAAGATGATAGGAGGAAGGAATCCTGTCTTGATCAACATATAATAAATGAAGTTCATCAAGCCCAGCTCATGAGCAATTTCATGCAGAGGCATTTCCCAGACGTTCTTCATCACACCATTCACCATCACCATGCCATTCTCATCAGCCTGTATAACTCCCATATCGCCACCCGGGAAATTGGCTAGCAATACCCCGAAAGCTATCGGCACAAGCAGCAAAGGTTCATACTGCTTTTTGATACCCAGATAAAGGAGAATAAAAGCAATGGCATACATGATGAGAAACCGCGGATCAGCAACAATATTGCTGAACGCAGTCATATCATATAATCTTGCAAATATATCTTCCATTATAATATCTTCATTAATACATCATCTTCTGATACGGAATCACCCGAATTAGCACAAATGGCAGTTACGGTTCCGCTAAACTCGGCACGTATCGCATTGTAAGTCTTCATGGCTTCCACGTAGCATATTACGTCACCCTGGTTCACCTTATCTCCTACCTTCAGCGGAGTTTCCTGAGCATTCTTGGTCAGGAAGAACTTACCTTCAAGCGGTGAAAGCACTTCTTTACCTTCGCCAGCAGGAACTGCCGCAGGCTGTTCTGCAGGAGCAGCTGCCTGAGCACCATGCAAAGTTGCAGGATTAACATCACCAAAGGCTACTGTCACACGATATGGCTGGCCGTTGACATCAACAGTCAATATCTTAGTCTGATCGTTGGCCATGTGTACTTCTTCCTTCGCTTCACGGCGTTTCTTCACATCTTCCAAGAAATCAGCTTTAGCCTTTCCACTCTTGTAGGCCTCATACTGAGCCGGATGCATAGCGTATTCGAAGAGTTCTTCATCGTCCTGACCGGTTTCCCATTTCTTTTCCCACATCATCTGACGATATTTATCCAGCTGGTCAGGATAATTATCCTGAGGATTACCTGTAAAGAATTTACGTCCTTCACGTTCAGCCTTCTCCACAATTTCCGGAGCCAGCTTGCCGGGCAACTGTCCTGCCTTACCCAAAATCATATCCCAGATATCATCGGCAATCATACCCCAGCGTTCCTTACCTTTTTCCATCTGGATAACATTCATCATAGCCAGATTCTTTACATACTGGCTAAATGGAGTAACCAGACAAGGATAACCTACACGCGGCCATACATATGCCACTTCATCAAACAGCTTAATAAGCAGTTCATCCTGAGTCATAAACGGCAAATTACGTTTTGCCTTATATTTATTGATAGACTCCAGATTGGTTTCCAAATCGGCCATCAAGCTACCCATCATACCACCTGGAAGTCCCGGACCGATCAGTAATGAGTTCATCAGACGGTTACGCGGACTGATATACAAGCCCAAGAAATCATCCATAAATTCCTGAATCAGCGAACGTACTTTCATGTAGGCCTGCATATTGATTTCAGGAACCTTAAAGCCGGCATCTTTCAACATTGCCTGCACACTGATTACATCGGCATGTCCTGTACCCCATGAAAGAGGTTCCATACCAACATCTACATAGTCACATCCGGCCTTACATACCTCGAGGATAGAAGCCATGTTAAAACCAGGTCCGGCATGAGAGTGATACTGGATAGTAATATCTTTCTTTATTTGCTTGATGCCAGCAACGATCTTACCTAAGAAAACCGGACGTCCGATACCTGCCATATCCTTGATACAGATTTCATCACATCCGGCTTCAATCAGTTTCTTTGCCATATCCAGATAATATTCTACGGTATGCACCGGTGAATATGTGATACACAGACAGCACTGAGAAATCATTCCAGCATCGTGAGCATAACCGATTGAAGGGATAATATTGCGAACATCATTCAGCCCGCAGAAGGTACGTGTAATATCTGTTCCCTGAGCTTTTTTTACCTTATAAAACAATTTGCGTACGTCGGCAGGAACCGGACTCATGCGCAAGCCATTCAAGGCACGGTCTAACATATGTGTCTGAATACCTGCTTCGTGAAACGGTTTTGTCCATTCACGTACAGCTTTATTCGGGTTTTCTCCAAAAAGCAAATTAACTTGTTCAAAACCTCCCCCATTTGTTTCAACACGAGCAAAACACCCCATTTCGATAATGGCTGGGGCCACCTTAACCAACTGGTCTACGCGAGGCACATATTTTCCTGCGCTCTGCCACATATCACGAAAGACCAGACTAAATTTTACTTCTTTTTCCATTGTAAAATAAAAGTAATGTGTTTTTCTTTAACAGATTCATTTCAATTTTTCAATCTTTATCACCTGACCCTTACCGGCAGTCAGAATTTCCACAGCGGCCTTAATAGCATCCATTGCCCCGGCATCTGTAGAAGGCCCACTTGTAACAGGCTTCTTCTTCGGCTCTTCTTCAGGGGCTATCTTATTCACCACAGAAATAAGGAACTGACTTATCCAGATAACAATCAGAAGAATCAAGAAAACGGTGCACATTCCGACCACCATTAACAATAATCCGACTCCGATGTTCTCCATAATATAAATAAGTTATTAATTGTACAAAAAAACACTCTCCAGAAAACCAGTTTCTAAAGAGTGTCCTAAAATTACGGATTCAGATTACATTTCGTAAATATCCGCTATTAAATAATGTAAATTTATCAGAATAAAATATCCTGTAAAGGCTTGCGGTTCTTCTCCGGAACCTCCTGCGAGGCAGGATATCCTACCGGAACAAGGGCTACCGGCTCTATGTTTGCGGGCAATCCCAATATCTCCTTACAGAGAGGTACATCAAAATTGCATACCCAGCATGTTCCCAATCCTTGTTCGGCTGCAGCCAGACACAAATGTTCTACTGCAATAGAAACATCCACATCGGTATGATCTTTGTTGTCCAACTTACGATGCCATGCTACATTATGATCGCCACAGGCCACAATGATACAAGGAGCTGTCTTTATCCATTCACGGGGATAGGCAGATTTCAAGGCTTCCAGCAGTTTTTTCTCGGTTATCACAGCAAATTTCCAAGGCTGGAAATTTACAGCCGACGGTGCTAGACGCACACACTCCATTATATAGTCCAGCTTGTTTTGTTCTATCGGACGTTCCTCATAATTCCTTACTGAATAACGTGCTTTTACAAGTTCCAGAAAATTCATTTTATCAAACAGTTAAAGATTTCATATCACAAAAATAACGAAAGTTATTTCCACAAAAAAGTATCCGTCTGGATTTTTATATATTCGGCATATCCGCGCAGAAAGGTCGAATGCATACTAAATGCTGACAGAAAATTCGATTCCTACGATATTGGCAGACCGTTTCGGTTCATACTGACGGCAATAGAAAACATTACATGAGCACTGACTTGACAGTTTTACATTTACTCCCGGACGATAACGCATACGCGCTATGCTGAAAAATACGTCCTCTCCTACCGGCTGGTAAAGTTCTACAGAAAAATAGGGTTGTACTTTCCAGGATACAGGTGCGTAATCGATCTTTATCCGCGAGCGGAGCCTGCTTTCTACATCTCCTTCGAAAAAGGTCTGCTGAAAAAATTCCCGTAAAGACAATTTAAAATCATGACATTTCAGATATCCCTGCGCTCCGGCAAGATAACGATGTCTGAACTTCCACCCTTCACTACCTCTATTCCGGTAATGTACTTCATACAGTCCTTCCAACTTTAAGAAAGACAATATATTGTAACCAGCCCCCAAATTCAGACTTACACGATCGGCTTCCTTCAGATGGTTTTTCGAACGAAACTCTGCCGCCCCCGACAGATTCCAGCGGCTCGTCACTTTATAATTTAATTTGACTCCTGTCCATGTGGCAAATTCATCCGACTGTGCACAGGCTGTATGTACGGCCATAAAAGCAAGACACACCATACAGACTAAACGGATAAGAAGCTTTATTATGTTTTTCATGCCACAAACAATTATCAGCGTTAACCAGAAGGAATACAAAGATAACAAATTAGCTTTTAGTATCCGAAGAATAGTCCTCAAAAAAACATCAGCAAGTTTAGCTGAAAAATTGCTCAATTTTTAAAAAAACATCAGCAAGTTTTCGCAAACATTTCATGATGTTTTTTCATTCGCTCCCCAAAAATCTAAATGAACTTTATTCATTCATTTATTGTATCTTTGCAAAGCATAAAAACAAGACATACAGATTATGAAAAAACTAGCAATATTCGATCTTGACGGAACATTGATTGATACAATTGCCGACCTGGCAGGAGCAACCAATTACGCATTGCAGGAATGTGGATTTCCTACACACGAAACAGATGCCTACCGCTATTTTGTAGGAAACGGAATAAACAAACTTTTTGAACGTGCCTTACCCGAAAATGAACGCAGTGAAGCGAATATTCTGAGAATACGTTCTCTGTTTATACCTTATTATAATATACACAATGCAGACCTTAGCCAACCCTATCCGGGTATAACCGATGTACTGGATACACTGCAACGCAAAGGTATGATGCTGGCAGTAGCCTCTAATAAATATCAGGAAGCTACCTCCAAACTGATCAAACAATATTTCCCGCAAATAACATTCGCACAAGTATTCGGACAGAGAGAAGGAGTACCAGCCAAACCCGATCCCAGTGTCATTTTTGAAATTATTGAGAAAACGGGGGTAAAAAAAGAAGAGGTCGTTTATCTCGGAGATTCATGCGTAGACATGCAGACCGGAATAAATGCAGAAGTAACCACCATAGGAGTAAGCTGGGGATTCCGTCCACGCACGGAACTGGAAGCATACCATCCTGATTTTATAGCCGACCGGACTGAAGATATACTACAATATCTGGCAGAATAAAAAATGCCACAGGCTGCAATAATCATACAGCCTGTGGCAAAACAAAAAACTGTTATCAAATAGAAAGTTCGTCAAGCACTTCAATCAGCGACTTATCCAAAGGTTTGTCTTTCTTGATAGCCTCAGTGAAAGGAACATACACAATTTTATCATTGCGGATACCTATCATAACATTACGCTGGTCTTCTTTCAAAGCCTCGATAGCTCCTACTCCCAGACGGCTAGCCAAAATACGGTCGTAAGCACTAGGAGAACCACCTCGCTGCAAATGTCCCAAGATTGTTACACGTACATCGTACTGCGGATATTCATTTTTCACACGCTCTGCATAGTACATTGCCCCTCCGTTTTTCGGAGCTTCCGACACGATGACTATACTGCTGTTCTTCGACTTACGGAAGCCACGACCGATAAATTTCTCCAGCTGGTCTACGTCAGTCTGGTCTTCAGGAATAATGGCTGCTTCTGCTCCAGAAGCAATCGCACTGTTTTGTGCCAAAAAACCGGCATCACGTCCCATTACTTCAACGAAGAAAATACGATCGTGTGAAGTTGCTGTATCACGAATCTTATCCACACAGTCTACAATTGTGTTCAAGGCTGTATCATATCCGATAGTAGAGTCCGTTCCATACAAATCATTATCAATAGTTCCCGGCAAACCGATGCAAGGCACATCAAACTCATTGGCAAATATCTGCGCTCCGCTTAATGAACCGTTTCCGCCGATTACAACCAATGCATCAATACCAGCAGCTACCATATTATCGTATGCCACCTTACGGCCTTCGGGAGTCATAAAGTCTTTCGAACGTGCAGTCTTCAAAATTGTTCCCCCACGCTGGATAATGCTGCTGACATCCTGAGTCGTAAGTTCCTTAATCTCATTACGGATCAAACCTTCATACCCTCTGTAAATACCTTTCACAGTATAACCGTTACAAATGGCACTGCGAGTCACAGCACGAATCGCTGCATTCATTCCTGATGCATCACCACCTGATGTCAGGATACCAATACACTTAATTTGTTTCATAATAACTCGTTTGTTGAATTTTCCAATTCCTAAATATCCTAAAAACAGTTCCCAAAAGTAGAACATTTCTACAAAACAAAGTAATCCGTATGTATAAATAACTATAAAAAGACAGTTTTCACGTCCGATAGAACAGAGTATAATCTATGTTACTTATTTTTTCAAATACCGTACATATCCTCAATATTTACCTGACACGCTGGTACATGATGTTATCAATAGAACAATATTTGCAACATAGCTGTCAATCTCCAACAACATAAATCCATATTTTTGCAACAAACATTAATTCAAATCAACAATGAAAAAACACATCCGTCTACTCACATTAGCAGCCATAAGTCTGGCAGGATTTACTTATGGCAACCAGCTTCAGGCTTCATCACCCGATAATGCCATTTTCAGTCATTTCACCTATACCGGACAGGACAAAGTTTATAACGATAACAAGCTTTCAGCAAACGAATTTTACAATCCCATATTACAAGGATGCTACCCAGATCCTAGCATTTGCCGAAAAGGAAATGATTATTATCTGGCATGCTCTTCATTTGCCGTCTATCCGGGAGTACCTATATTCCATTCTACTGATCTGGTAAACTGGAAACCGATAGGTCACGTCCTCGAACGTCCTTCACAACTAAAACTACAAAACTGCAAGATCAGTGAAGGTATTTATGCCCCCACTATCCGATATAATCCATACAACGATACTTTCTATATGATTACGACCCATATCGGAGGAGGATTGGGGAATATCATTGTGAAAACATCCGATCCGGCAAAAGGCTGGAGCGATCCTATCAAGCTAAACTTCGACGGAATAGATCCGTCTATCTTTTTCGATGACGACGGTAAAGCTTATATAGTGCATAATGACGCTCCCGAACAGGCTTTATATGAAGGACATCGAGTAATTAAAATCTGGGAATATGACGTGCAAACAGACCAAATAATAGCCGGAACAGACAAGGTTATAGTAAATGGAGGTGTTGACATCACCAAAAAACCAATATGGATAGAAGCTCCTCACCTATATAAAAAAGAAGGCAAATATTATCTGATGTGTGCAGAAGGAGGTACGGGCGACAACCATTCGGAAGTAATTTTTATCAGTGACAGTGCTACCGGACCGTTTGTTCCGTCGAAACAGAATCCGATTCTTTCGCAAAGACATCTTCCGGCAAACCGTCCGGATAAGGTCGACTGGGCAGGACATGCCGATATAACAGACACTCCTTCCGGAAAATGGTACGGAGTATTTTTAGCTGTACGCCCTAATGAATGCAACCGAGTTAATACTGGAAGAGAAACCTATATACTGCCTGTCGACTGGTCGGGAGAGTTTCCCGTTTTCGAAGGTGGCATGCAAGCGTTGCAACCCAAATTAAAAATGCCTGATGGTGTAATAAACCAGACGGGAACAAACGGGTTTGTTCCCAACGGAAACTTCACATTTACAGATAACTTGAATTCACTCCCACTCGATAACCGATGGGTAGGCATTCGTGATGCCCGTGAAAAATTTATCTCAATAGGAGAAAACGGATTACAAATAACTCCTTATGCTACTGACATAACAGAGGCAAGACCAACTTCAACACTTTTTTTCCGCCAGCAACACAACTGCTTTACGGCTTCTGTAAACCTGCAATATAAACCGACAGCAGAAAATGAACTTGCCGGAATGGTGTGTTATCAGAAAGAATCGTTTAATTATGTATTCGGGATAACCCGAAAAGGAAATGAATGTTACTTACTGCTTCAGCGTACAAATAATGGAAAATCGGAAATCGTTGCTAATACTCCTGTCGATATGCAACAACCCTTATATTTACAGATACAAGCCGAAGGAGATAAATACACATTCAACTATTCTACCGATGGACATTCTTTTAAAAATTTAGGAGGTATTGTTTCCGGAGATATTCTCTCAACTAATGTAGCTGGCGGATTTACAGGAAATATGATTGGGCTATATGCTACGTCTGCCAATATGGCTCATCCTCAATAAACAGGTAAGCAATTATCAGCAAAATCCCGGCTCCTCTCTAATAGAAAATGAGCCGGGATTTTGATATATATCAGATAAAAGAGTTTTCTGCTGCAACTATTTAGCAGAAAGTTTGTCGATTTTTACAACTTCGTACACTCCATCGTACTCTGCAGCAAAACCTTCCTGCGATTGCCCCATATCTCTTACCTCTAGTTCTGCATGCACAGGTACTCCATTCTTTTGTCCTTTAGTCAGTTCATCATACTGCTTGTAAAGCTCTCCGGTTTTGTCTATCACCCAATAGCAGACAGTATCTCCATCAGCAACAAACGACCGGACTTCATGAGCTATAATCAGCTCTCCTTTTACGGAAATTGTTTCTTTTTGTTGTGCAGGCAATGCTGTCTGAGAGGTCTGTGCCTCATCACTTCTGGAATAGGAATATACCGTACCGTTTTTCTCCAAAAGTAAAGTTTTATCAGACAAATCTTTAATCACCAATGTATCAGAAAAAGCAATCGTCTGGTGGTTGCCAATACTTTTACCGGCGAGAATAAGTACATCCCCCTCTTTTTTCCATGATTCATACTGAAGAGTAGCCATATTTATAGAAGAAGCTGTTCCATCGGGCTCAAGAACAAAACCCTGCTGCATATTTTCCATACCCGGTACAGGTTCAACCCATGCACCTTCTATACTGGCTCCGTTACATGCCGGAAGTAAAGCCATACAACCTAAAGCCATTGTGCTTATCCAAATAAGATTCTTCATAACTTTTATTAATTTAATATTGAATTTAAAATGCAATTTATCAAGAAAATATCGAATCTGCAAAAACTGAATCTAAAGATAATTTAATGCACGCCTGAAAAGAAAAAAGATAATGCCCGTAAAAATCGGGCATTATCTTAAAAATAGAAGCATAACCTTATCAGTTTTTCTTAAGTTCAAAATCGAATGTTGCCGGAACAAAACCAGGCAATGCAACAGGTTCATTGTCGCCTTCACCCAACGAAACTTCAGGGACATAAATCTTGAACTTCAGATTTGTTGTTTCTACTTCGTAATTCGCTCCATCAACCGGAGATACTTTAACCTCAATATGTAAATTCTGAGCCTCTCCACCTTCAGTTTCCGACGGAATTGATACATTCAGTTCCAAAGGCTTCGGATCGAGAACGAATAAAATACTATCTTTTTCTGTATTCAGTTCCGGTTCGTATCCTATCTTATAACTTACATCACCTACTGCTTCTACAATCTTATTCGCAGTTTCCTCATCACCAACAATATCAAGTACAATATCTTTTATCGGGAAACTGTCAAAATAAACAGTATCATTGTCCACCTTTACCGCAACATCTGTGCCCTCAGGAGTATCTTCTCCTCCATCAGTTCCGTCTTCCGTTGTAGAAGATTCAGTCAGATATAACATTTTTCCTGTATAATTGCCAAACATATGATCTGTTGTCACTTCGACAGGAGGTGTCGGAGTTGTTTCGTCGTCATCACTGCAAGCTACAAAGCCCAAAGAACATCCAAGCATCAGCATGGAAATAAATAAACGGTTCAGTTTAATTTGTTTTTTCATTTCTCTAATTTTTCGTTTGAAACTTCAATTACTAGTTTTATCAGCTGACACATAAAAAATGCCAGGTAACAAGTATTACTGCACAAGTTTATAGAGAAAAATAAATAAAATTTTTATTGAAGAATTTTAACATTTAGCCATGCAGGATTCATATCAATTCATCATTTAGAGAGTAAAAAGCTATTTAATGTTCAACAAAAAAACATATATTATGAAAACTCATTTTCCATTTTGCAAGGGATTTATAATGGCAGCAGCACTGACAAGCATTATGGGATTGTCATCTTGCCTGGATGACGATGATGAAAACTATTATTATATTAATTATCCTAATGCACTGGTTACTGTTAAGAGTGATGCAAATGATAGTTTTTTCCTCCAGCTGGATGACAGTACAACACTGCTACCGGTAAATCTCGCATCTTCTCCCTTTGGAGATAAAGAAGTGCGTGCTCTTGCCAATATAGAAGAAGTAGATGAACCAAGCGGAGCATATACTAAAGCTGTACATATTAATTGGATAGACAGCATTCTCACCAAACCGATAGCTACTGACTTGGGAGAGGAAAATGACCAGACTTACGGAACAGACCCTGTAGAAATAGTTAAAGACTGGGTAACAATAGCAGAAGACGGATATCTGACCTTACGATTCCGTACTGTATGGGGAGCAGGATCTCAACCTCATTTTGTAAACCTATTACTGGGAAATAATCCTGACAATCCGTATGAAGTAGAATTCAGACACAACGCATATGGAGATACATACGGCGAGTCTGGAGATGCACTGGTAGCATTTAAGCTGGACGGGCTTCCTGATACAGAAGGAAAGACAGTAAAGCTTACTCTCAAATGGAAATCATTCAGTGGAGACAAGTCAGCAGAATTCGATTATTGTACACGTAAATCGCTGGCTCCTCAGAACTCAGCAATTACATCTGTAAGAAGCAATTACAAACTCAAGTAACCCCTTTATAAATATATAGATATTAAAGAAGACAAAAATCTAGAAAATGTCCCGGTAGCATGATTTTCCATATTCTAAATAACCGCATACCATAACTTTTATCATGCTTACCGGGACTTTTATTGTAATATGTTATCTCTACGTATTATAAATCTTCACCTATTGATCCCTTTCCTATTGAAAAAATATTGGTTGCCGAAAACCATGTCCCGACAACCAATAACGAATCTTTATTTATACTCAAATTCCACAATATTTTGCGTATCAGCCGATGAAGAAGATATATAAGCTTTAAACTTGCCCGGCTCTGCAACCCATTCATGTTTGCGATCATCAAAGAATTGTAAGTCCTCCGGTTTTATCGTAAAAGTTATTTCTTTTTCTTCACCTGGTTGAAGTGAAACTTTCTGAAATCCTTTTAACTCTTTCTGCGGGCGAAGCAAAGAACATTTTTCATCTCCAATATACAATTGAACGGTTTCTTTTCCGGCTACCGTTCCTGTATTCTTAACCTTTACTGAAACCGACAGAGTTTCTCCTTCATTTATTTGTTTAGCCGACAAAACAGGCTTACTATACTTGTAAGTAGTATAACTCAATCCATAGCCAAACGGGAAGAGAGGTTTAATCTTCTTAGTGTCATACCAGCGATACCCAACTAATATATCCTCTTTATATTCCTGTTTGATACTATCGCCCGGATAACTCATTTCGCCATAAAAATGAGCCGGACAATCTTTCAGTTTTACCGGATAAGAGAAAGGAAGCTTTCCGCTAGGATTTACTTTTCCTGTAAGCACATCAGCCAGTGCATCTCCTCCAACCGAACCTAGATACCAGGACTGTACGATAGTGGGAACCTCTTTTACCCACGGCATCTCGACAGCATTTCCACTTACGATTACAGCTATCAGATTCTTATTTACTTTCAACAAGCCCTCAATCAGTTCATTCTGACCAAAAGGAAGTTCGTAAGACAAGCGGTCACCTCCTTCACAATCTTGGAAATGATTCTTGTTCAATCCGCCAATAAAGATAACCAAATCAGCCTTAGCTGCCTTTTCTACGGCATCATTGCGTAAAGAATCGACTGTAGCCTGAGGTATTTTTTCCTCACGTCCATACATTGGACGGCCAGCTGCATATCCTTGTGCATATACAATACGATTGCCAAAGTATTTTTTCAGCCCATCCAACGGTGATATAAATTTCTTCACCTTCAATTCGGAAGAACCTCCTCCCAACATCAAATTACGTGTAGCATTATCACCTACAACCAATATCTGCTTATACTGATCAGGAGCAACAGGCAATAAAGCTGGTTGCTTTTTGGCTGCTTCATTTTTCAATAGTACGATACCTTCTGTTGCTACCTGATAAGCAGCCTGTTCATGAGCTTCATTGGTCATCGATCCAAAAGGTTTCTGACGATTCATGGCTGTACGGAAAATCAAGCGCAAGACACGAGCAGCCTTATCGTTCACTACCTCCATCGGTATTTTTCCTTCCTTAACCATCTTCAGATAGTTCTTTCCCAAATAGTAGTCGTCATACCCAAACTCCGACTCAGAAGTCAAACCATTGGTATACGATCCCATTTCAATATCCAGTCCGTACATGGCAGCTTCATATGTATCATGTGCGGCTCCCCAGTCGGTTATCACACACCCGTCGAATCCCCATTCACCTTTCAGTATGTCATTATTCAGCAGTTTATGGTGAGTAGCATGCATTCCGCGTACTTTATTGTATGCTCCCATGATGCTCCATACACCACCACGCTGTACGGCAGCTTTAAATGCCGGAAGATAAATTTCATACAAAGCACGATCGCTAACCTGCACATCGATGTGCCCGCGCCAAAGCTCCTGATTATTTAAAGCATAATGTTTCACACAAGCAGCCACACCGTTTTTCTGAACTTCCTGAATATAAGGAACACACATTTCAGAAGCCAGATAAGGATCTTCTCCTAAGTATTCAAAATTTCTTCCGTTAAGTGGAGTACGATAAATATTCACCCCCGGTCCTAACAGTACATCTTTCTCGCGGTAACGTGCTTCTTCACCAATCGCTTTACCATACTTCGCAGCCAAATCCGGATTCCAGCTAGCTGCCAGACAAGTCAATGCCGGAAAAGCTGTACAGCTATCACTCGTCCATCCGGCATATCCCCAGTCGTTCCAATTAATTTCGGCACGAACTCCATGTGGTCCGTCACTCATCCACAGTTCAGGAATACCCAAACGTGGACAACCGGGTGAACTGAATTTACCCTGAGCGTAACTGAGTCTTGTCTTCTCTTCCAATGTCATTCGCTTCAGAGCATCCTGTACTCTTACTTCCAACGGCTGTTTATCATCCAGATAAACAGGAATATCCGTTTTATTTTGTGCATGTAACGAAGCACATGCAATACTCAATAATCCTATAAAAATAAACGTCTTTTTCATAATATTCTTTTTTCTTTTCTGCCAAGATAATATTATTCTGAAACAATATCAACTACAGCTTCTTCTAATCCCTCAGAAATCGCTTTCAAACGTGCTGCTCCTGTTTTTCCATTATTCTGCAATACGACCAAGCATTTACCGTTGAACGCCTTTCGTTTATTATCTTTAAAACGTTCCATCGAAGTCTGGCCTCCATTGTCAACTCCAGCTATAAACAGGTTTCCTTCTACCTCAAAACGAACCAGATTATCCGCAAGAGGACAAATATTTCCTTCGGCATCCAAGATTTCTACTGTTACAAAACTCAAATCAGTACCGTTTGCTTTCAAGATATTTCTATCTGGAGTCAGGCGTATCATACTCGGTGTTCCCGCTGTACGAATTTCTTTTTCGGCAACCACTGTTCCTGCTTTTCGAGCAACAACCTTTACACTTCCCGGCTCATATTTTACACGCCAGGAAACATGTAAATGATTATCATCTTTCGATTTTATTCCTTGTGATTTACCATTCACAAACAGTTCCACTTCATCTGCCTGATTGTAATAACACCACATATCAACATCCTGTCCCTCGGTCCAGTTCCAATGTGGGAAAAGATGCAAGACTTGTTTATCTGTCCATTCCGACTGATAGAGATAGTATACATCTTTAGGGAAACCAGCCAAATCAACAATACCAAAATATGAACTGCGTGCAGGCCAGCCATAAGGAGTCGGTTCACCGATATAGTCGAAACCAGTCCATACATATTGCCCGCTGATAAAATCATTTTTCTTTATCAACAGCAAACTTTCTTCATGAGTATTTCCCCAGGGAACATGACAGTTTTCATAAGAAGAACATGCAAATGTTGAATCATAAAATGGTTTATCCCAGCGTTCAGGCCAAATAAACATCTGGTCGCTCGGCATCCGGTAATATCCACGTGTCATCAGAGCCGAATTACTTTCCGTAATGATAAACGGTTTGCCAGGGAAATTCTTTGGAACCTCAGGAATGTTGACATTATGATAATTATAGCCAATGATATCCAACGCTCCGGAACGAAACAAATGATTAGCAGGATTAGGTTCATTGCATCCAGCTGTAATCGGACGAGTCGGATCCAAGGTTCTTACAAAATCGGCCAGTTTCTTTGTAAGTAAAGAGTTTACACTTTCTTCACCTTCCTTAGCCAGCATGTCTGCCGAGTGGCCGAAATTCAGAATCAGGTTAGCTTCTTCCAGACTTAAAGTATCAGCCTGCGCATCACTCCATTGTTCCAATACCTCATTTCCGATACTCCACATAAAAATAGAAGGATGATTACGGTCGCGAAGAATAAAATCGTGCAAATCTTTTTCATGCCATTCATTGAAGTAACGTGCATAATCATGAGCAGTCTTTTTCTTGCGCCACATGTCAAACGCTTCATCCATTACAATAAATCCCATACGGTCGCACAAATCAAGCAGTTCTGGTGCCGGAGGATTATGTGAACAACGGATACCATTACAGCCCATTTCTTTCAAGATCTGCAACTGGCGTTCGATGGCACGTACATTAACCGCTGCTCCCAGGCATCCCAAATCATGATGCATGCAGACACCATTTATTTTGACCGGCTTGCCATTCAGCGTAAACCCTTTCGCAGCATCAAAAGAAAACGTACGAATACCAACAGGAGTTACATAACGATCTACACATTGTCCATCTTTCTGAATTTCTGTAACCAAGGTATACATGTAAGGACGTTCAATACTCCACAATAAAGGAGAACTTACCTTTAAATCTTGAGAAACATCAACAGCCTTTCCTGCTATTGTATTCAGAGAAGACTCTGCCTGAGCAACGTCCTTCCCTTCTGCATCTTTCAGGATAGAATAAACAGATACTCCAGCAGCTGCCTGCGTTCCTATATTCTCAACCGTTGTAACGACTTTCAAAGAAGCCTCCTGAGTATCAACACTTGTTGCAGTAACATAGGTTCCCCACTCTGCAACACGGATATCTCCTGTTTTCACCAACCATACGTTACGATAAATACCACATCCCGAATACCAGCGAGAATTAGGCTGTTCAGCATTATCAACACGTACAGCTATCACATTCTTTTCTCCCCACTTCAGATATGGAGTCAAATCGTAACTGAATGAAATATATCCATAAGGACGCTTGCCCAACGAAATTCCATTAATGAAAACTTCCGAATTCATGTAAACTCCATCAAACTCGATACGAAAATGTTTTCCTTTATCTCCGTCCGCTAGAATAAACGTCTTCCGATACCATCCGATACCACCAGGCAAAGCACCTCCACCTGTTCCCGAAGGATTATCCTGGCTGAAATCTCCTTCGATGGCCCAGTCATGGGGTAAATTTAATTTTCTCCAACCCGAGTCAGCAAAATCTACTTGTGCAGCCAATGAATCATCAATCAGAGAAAAACACCATCCGTCATTAAAGCTCAGTCTTTCTCTCGGCTCAGAAGAAGGAGAGCTGCATGCTCCCAATAAGAACATGCAGCACACTCCTATTATAATAGATTGAATAAATTTATGACTCATAAATTTTACAACTGAATGGTTTGTGAAATTCCATTATATTTTACAACAATACCTTTAGCATTCATATCGAACGGCTTCGGGCTATTGGCATTCACTTGAATTATTTCGAATGTACGTTCTTTCAACATACCGTCAAACTCACCTGTACGTTCTCCTATTACCAATTGCTTTTTAGCTTCGTTGTAAGTCATCGGAATCATCGCATATTTACCTTGCTCATAATTATAGTTTACACCTTCATCTTCATATAAAGTAAAGGCAGCATCCGCACCCTGATAAACATACAACTTGATATGTTCTGCCTGCTTTTCATCCGTATACTGGATCTCAGGACCGAAAGGTACAATTGAACCGGCACGCACGAACAACGGAATACGTTCGTAAGGAGCATCTACCATTTTCTTCTCACCACCTGCCTGGAACTTGCCAGTATAGAAGTCGTACCATCCTGCTGATTTCGGGAAATATACCTCACGACTTCTGTCACCGTAGTGATAAACCGGAGAAACCATGAATGACGGACCGAACATGAACTGATCGCCAACATTGTTTACATTCGTATCGGCAGTAAAGTCCATTACCAGCGGACGCATAATCGTATAGTCGTTAAACCATGTCATACCAGCCAGTGAGTAGATATACGGCATCATGCGGTAACGCAGTTTAGAATAATAAACAACCGAATTGTAAGCCGGATGACCTTCGGGAGCAATTTCCCATATTTCGCGGAACGGATATTGTCCGTGTGCACGATACAACGGACAAAATGCACCAAACTGATACCAGCGTGCATTCAGTTCACGCCATTCCTTATAATCAGCATTTTCTGTTTTTGTTTCATTCCACTGTTTCTGTCCTGCTACATAGCGGTTCTCTACACAGAAACCACCAATATCCATTGTCCAGTAAGGTATACCGCTTACTGCAAAATTCAATCCGGCAGTAATCTGTGCTTTCATATCTTCCCAGCGGGTTCCTATATCACCACTCCATGTAGCTGTAGAATAACGCTGCAAACCGGCAAATCCAGAACGGGTAAGCAGGAAGACACGCTTATTATTGTCTACACTGCGCTGACCGTCATAGATTGCTTCAGCATTCATCAGTGCATAAGCATTGAAATATTCTGCAGAAGGTCCCAATGCTGTAGGACCGCATAAATCCTTGCGATATTGCAAATCCGTACAGTCGCGCACGTTCGGTTCGCTGGCATCCATCCACCAGGCATCAATACCCAACGGATAATAATGTTCGTACATCTGCTTCCAGAACAATTTACGTGCATCTGCATCGTAAGCATCATAGAAACCATAATGATAACCCGGACCTACCCAGTCTTTCAGGCTGTCCTTAACTGACTGCTGATAAATCCAGCCATTCTTATCAAACTCCTTGTAATGTTCGGTTGTTACATAAAATTTCGGCCATACAGAAATCATCATACGTCCGTGCATGGCATGAATGGAGTCGACCATAGCCTGAGGATCAGGGAAACGGTTCTTGTCGAATTCATGACTTCCCCAGGCGTCTTCCGGCCAGTGATTCCAGTCGAGGACAATATTGTCAATCGGAATCTGACGGTCGCGGAAACCTTTCAGTGCACCAAGCATTTCATCAGATGTATTATACTTTTCACGGCTCTGCCAGAATCCCATTGCCCATTTCGGCATGATAGGAGCTTTTCCGGTAAGAGTACGGTAACCGCTGATTACATCATCCATATTATCACCGGCTACAAAATAATAATCAAGCTGCTTGGTCATTTCACTCCACCACGACTGCTTGCCCTGTTCTTTCGGATCAACCGGACTCAGTACACGCAGTCCCGAGTAAGAAACAGCTCCATCCGGCTCCCATTCTATTTTAAGAGGAACTTTCTTTCCAGCTTCCAAGTTGACAGCAAATTTATAACTGTTCGGATTCCATGCCGTACGCCAGCGTTCAGGAACTACCAGTTCATTATTTATATATACTTTCGTATAACCGGCATAATAAAGGATAAACTTAAACTCACCCGATTCTGAAGGTTCAATCATACCTTCATACGTTACTTTTGCTCCCATGAACGGGAAATTCTCAGGCAGGTTAACTACCTTCGACAAGTCTTCACGTTTCAGATGTTCGAAATAAAGAGAAGGCTCACGGCGAACAATGGTTTCTGCTCCTGACTTTGCATCAGGTACATAAGTACCGGTCAGTGCTCCTTCCTTGCCGTCCTTGTCATATAGTTTAAATACCTGTCCTAGCTGAGAATAGTCATTGGGGTTACCAAAACGACAAAGAGAATAACTGTCCAGCAGAACACCATAATTCTTGTTCGATACAATGAATGGAACAGATACCTTTGTATTATACTGGAACAACTCTTCGTTCTTTCCTTTATAGTTGAATTCCTCTGCCTGATGCTGACCCAGCCCGTAAAAAGCTTCATCATCGGGAGATTCGAATACCTGACGGATTGAATATCCTTTGGTACCTTCCACTTCGATAGGAGTAAATGTCTTTCCTCCCCCCTTATTTTCCTGAAGAATCATCTTTCCGTTTTCATCCGTAAACCAGACTTCACCGGTAGAGCTTAAAACAAAAGCCTTGACTTCTTTGGTTGAAACAGTGATTGTATCTCCCTGCTGTGAAACAGTAAACGGAGTCTGTTTTTCCTGAGGAACAACAACCAGACTCTTTGAATCGGTAAATTTGCTTTCCGGAGTAGCAGATACATGTATCAACTTATCTCCCATTACCTGAAAACGAACCAAGCGGGTATCCTGTCCTCCCTTTTGCTGAACCTTAACGATGACACCATTATCTGTCTGTTCATAGACCTTGCCAGAGCAGGACCCAAAAATCAGCCCTGCCAACAAACAGTAAGAAATGTTTTTCATATTCATAAACCTATGTTTAAAGTTAAATACTAAATACATCTTTATCTCGTATTGCAAATTTAAACATTCCCCTATAAAACAACTAGTTATAATGTTTTACAAAAGGGAAAGTTTTCAATACATAGGTCTATCAAATGTTTCTAACTTAGGTATAATTTGTTACTTATCTTCCTTTTCCTGATATGCAGAAGGCAAAACCCCAAATTCTTCTTTAAAATAACGACTGAAATACTTAGGATTATTAAATCCTACCTGAAAAGCGATTTCCGAAACATGAAGCTGACTGTCACGCAACAGTTGAGCAGCTCTTTTCAGACGAATTACACGAATAAACTCGATAGGAGTTTTTCCTGTAATCTGTAACATCTTCTTATACAAATGAACCCTGCTCATGCCCAGTTCACGACTCAGCTCTTCTACCGACAGATCACTGCGAGAGATATTGTCCTCTACATATTTTATAGCTTTCTCTATCAGCTTTTCATCCAAAGAAGTAATGACAATATCACTAGGCGCAGGATCGATAGTACCCTTTGACACATTATAACGGCTTAATTCTATCAGTTTTCTGATACGCAGAACCAGAATAGTCATATTAAACGGTTTCGTCACATAATCATCTGCCCCCATGGTCAATCCTTCCACTTTCGATTCCGTATTTTGTTTAGCTGAAAGCAGAATCACCGGAATGTGTGCTGTACGTTTATCTTCTTTTATCAAACGGCACAATTCGTTTCCATCCATTTCAGGCATCATAATATCACTAACCACCAAGTCGGGCATTTCTTCACTGTTTTGCAAGATATCCCATGCCTCTTTTCCGTTCGATGCTAGTTTCACCCGATACTGCAATCCCAGACTATACTCCATAAACAGACGGAAATCGTCATTATCATCTACAATCAGCAATAATGGGAATTTGCTCTTGTCGGCCTCTTCATTAGACTGTCCTGCTGCTTCAGGAAGTAAATCCGGAACCGGCATGGAGTTAGCCGGATGATATTGCACATCAACATGCTTCACCGGTATATGTACAACAAATACAGCTCCTTTACCGATATTATCGAAAACTGTGACATCTCCTCCATGTAAAGCAACAAAATCGTGTACCAGACTTAATCCAATGCCTGTACCGCTCGTTGCATCCACGTTTTCTTTGTTTTCTGTCTGATAAAAACGATCGAATATATGTTCCTTATCCGCATCACTTATTCCTACCCCTGTATCGGCAACCTTTATTTCTATCACATCGATATCTTCCTGAATGTGCTCTACCATAACCGTAACCCTGCCACCTTCAGGAGTGAACTTAAACGCATTAGCCAGCAGATTCATCACAATCTTACCCACCTTGTCGGCATCGAAAGCCATTGTAAAGTGATCTACACTCGAAAAGAACGAAAAGTGTATCTGCTTTTTATCGGCCATCAGCAAGAAAGAATCGCATACCCCTTGTATGTAAGTAATGATATCTCCTTCAGAAAGTGATAAATGATGAGAACTCATTTCACCTTTTCGGAAATCAAGCAACTGATTAACCAGTACCAGCAGACGATGTGCATTGCGATACATAAGCTGAAGCCTCATTTTTCGAGATTCATCATTGCTTTCTTCTTTCAGCATCTGTTCCAGCGGAGCAATAATCAGAGTCAGCGGAGTACGAAGTTCGTGACTGATATTGGTAAAGAAATGGAACTTCATATTATTTACTTCCTCATTCTTAGCTACTTCCAGTTCTATCTGATGTAACTTGAACTTTTCTCTCTCACGCTTCAGCAAACGGAAACGTGCTAGGAACAGTAGTCCTACACCAATCATAAAATACAATAAATAAGCCCACCAGGACATCCAGAACGGAGGCAAGACTTCTATTTCAAGACTCGATACATCCTGACCGATATATCCGTCGCTATTGACAGCTTTCGCGCTCAGAATATACTTTCCGGGAGCCAAATTTGTAAAAGTCAGACTATGCACGCCCTCAGGCAGTGAAAGCCATTCTTTGTTAAAACCTTTAAGCTGATACATATAGCGTGTTTTCTCTGGCAAAAGCAAATTGTCGGAAGCCAGGAATATAGAAAAAATATTCTGCTTATAATCCAGCGTAAGTTTACCTATACGATTAAGAGATTCTGGCAACAATACACGACCGTCTACACGTTCGCCTACTTGTATTTCTTTGTTGAACAATGAAAGACCAGTAAACAACACCTTAGGAAGTAATTTATTATAACGGACATTTTCCGGACTAAATACATTTATGCCATACAGTCCTCCTAAAAGTATTGCTCCATTATTCAATTCACGGATAGACCTGAGATTAAAATCACAATTTTGAAGTCCATCTTTGTCATTATATACATGCGGAACAAACTGATACTCACCTGTATCACCTTTCGTTACATTCAGATGAATCAGCTGGCGTGCCGATGTTACCCACATATCTCCGTTATTATCTTCTGCCACTCCTGCAATAATACCCCCGTTATCCGGCATGACATCAGACAAGCTCTTTACTTTTCCAGACTTTACATTATAGATATTAAGCCCGCCACGAGTGGCAATCCATACAAGTCCCCGACTATCTTTAAATACCTGATTTATTTCATTATGAGTAATTCCTACACTATCTTTTTCCTGCAAAATAGCCTTTATCTTACGACTTTCTACATCAAAGACAGCCACTCCCTGACTGGCAGTACCTATCACCAGATCGTTTTCATTGGTAAAGCACAAGGAAACAATATGATTATCATTTAAGCCTGCCTTCTCCAAGTCTATCGTCTGAAAACTATGATCAGAAGGATTCAGACATTGAATACCGGCATCCAAAAAGCCAATCCATATATTACCTTTCCGGTCTTCCTGCAAAGCCCAAATCTTATCACTCAGAAGCTTACTTCCATCACCGGCTTTAAACGAACGTATCGCAGTACCTTCTATACAATACAAGCCCCCATTGAATGTGCCTATCCACAGCTTCCCGTCGGAAGCTCTCAACAAAGCAACAACAGGTTCTTCTCCCAATGTAAAATGTTTTTCTATTTGACGAGTAGTATAGTTCCAAAGCATTACTCCATTGTCATTTGTACCCAGCCATGCCTTATCTTTTCCTTCAGGCTCTATACTTGTCACATCACCTGTATAATCTATTTCGAACTTAAATATGCTTTCGCCATAGTAAGAGATACCCTTCTTGTAAGTTCCAACCCATACAATTCCATCTCTGTCTGTATACAACGTATAAACCGTATTATGAGATAGGCTCCGGTCTGTATTTTTCTCAGAAGAAACAGATATTACCCGTCCGTCAGCTTTCGTAAGAATATCTATACCGCTATAATCCTTGCCCATCCAAATTCTGCCTTTAGCATCCTGCGTAATGCTATGCACAAAGTCAGAGCGGTTACGCCAGCGTTCCGTAACGTCTTCCTGCCATTTTCCTTTCTCCAAATCGTATACCCACACGCCTGAGATACTATATATCCAAATACATTCCTCCCGATCGACAAATAAGGAAAAATCAATTTGCTTACCATCCTGGTTATCATTCTTCACTTCTTCCTTTATCCATCTGACAGTCAACCGGTCACGATCAACACAAACCAGCAAGCCTGTATCATAGACAAATAAAATTCCATCCTTACACTCTGCTATATCCGAAATACCGACCAACGGCAATTTATGTTCCTGAAAAGAAAAACATGCCGGCTTACTGTTCTTATTATACCGGTAGCATCCCTCTCCCATTACATAAATCCAAACATTTTCCTTTGAATCGACAAAGATATCACTTGGAACTCCTCTGCTTCCCAATGAAGTCATAAACGGAGTTAAATCGGTTTGAAACACTTCTTTTGCCTTGTCAAACAGTACATACCCCTTTGCTGTCTTTACCCAGAATTGCCCGTCAGGCAGTTCTACCATACTTTCTATAAAGTTATCAGGAAGTGAATTCTGATTATACTCCTGACGAGTAAAAACCTTAAATGTATACCCATCGTAACAGTTTAACCCTGCTAATGTACCAAACCACATAAGTCCCTCACGGTCTTTATAAATACACCGTACAGAATTATTTGACAATCCGTCGGATACTTCGAGATGCTTAAACATGAAAGACTGCGCATGCAGGGAAAGCAATGAAAAAAGCAAGGCTAGCAAAGTGTATATTCTTATCATATCACATATCAATTTCTAAAGCAAAGAAAGTAAATTTTTGTAAAGCAAACAATCCTTTTACTTCCTTTTTTCTCTCTCGACACAATGACTAACTCAATCTGTTATCGTTGTATTCCGCATAAGCAAAAAAACGATTTATCTATCTGAAATAAAAGGAGTTGCATACTCTTTTCCGAATACTATAAAAAATATCAGGATGAGTTACTTTTTCTTTGTACAAATTTTCAAAAAACATCAGGATAAATAAAACAAAAGATGCTGATCTTTTCTGAAAAAGAACAGCATGTTTTTGTTCCATATACAAAAAGCCCTTCACACTTACACAAATAAGTGAAAGGTGCGAAGGGCAAAACTAGTATTTATTTTATACCTTCCATCAATCCATTATATTCCAGTTCATCATAAACCTGCAAATTTTTACGGTCGAGCACTCCATCACCTCTATCCCAATAGAACGGAACGAGTCCACGAGCATTGGCCTCGCGTACAACACACTTATCGAAAGCAGCACGCGACAAATCATGTCCTTCCTGAGCCTGCTGATCGGGCAAAGTACGACGGACAGCTGCAAATTCTCCAATAATAACAGGTACTCCCTGATCGGTAAACTTCTCTTTCAGCTTCTGGAACTGCGACTTTATATAATCTTCCCCACAGATATTATCCCATCTGCCTTCATACGTTCCGATAGCATATTTTTTGTTTTTCTCTGCATCAAAAAGACAGTATTTTCCCTGTTTCAGAAGAGGTGAAAACATTTTATACCCTTTTGTGAAACATTTTTCATTCCATTAAAAAACGCTTTCCATTAGTTTTGTATCAGTCTTTAATAACATCACATTATGAAAACACATAGGAAACTTTTTTTCACCTTGCTCATAGCAAGTACTACAGGAATCATACATGCCCAAAATGTATTTAACGATCCGGCAGTAAACGAAGAACAACGGCTTGACGATTTGATTGCGCGAATGACTCTCGACGAAAAAGTGGATGCTTTGGGAAACAATACTCAAGTCCCCCGCCTGGGAATACAAGCCTCAGGAAGTGTAGAAGGTCTGCACGGAATCGTACTGGGAGGACCAACATACGGCGACAGAGCCAATACTCCAACAACAGGCTTTCCGCAAGCTTACGGACTGGGAGAAACTTGGGATACCGACTTACTACATCGAGTAGCAACTTACATCAGTACAGAAAACCGTTATCTCTTTCAAAACGCAAAATACCGAAAAAGCGGACTTATCATGTGGACTCCCAATGTAGACTTGGGCAGAGATCCTCGCTGGGGACGAACTGAAGAATGTTATGGTGAAGATGCATTTCTTACTTCACGGCTTGCTGTAGCTTTCATCAAAGGCATACAGGGAGATCATCCTAAATACTGGAGAAATGCTTCACTTATGAAACACTTCTTATCAAACAGTAACGAATACGGACGTACATTTTCTTCTTCCAACTATTCCGACAAACTGTTCCGCGAATATTATGCTTATCCTTTTTATAAAGGAGTAACCGAAGGAGGATCACAGGCTTTGATGACTGCTTATAACGCCTACAACGGAACTCCGTGTATCATGCACCCCGTATTGCGAAACATCGTCATGAAAGAATGGGGACTGAACGGTACGCTACTGACCGACGGAGGAGCATTCCGACTGCTGTTGAGCGACCATAAACGTTTTGACAACGACCGGGCAGCTGCGGCAGCTGCATGCATCAAAGCAGGTATTACGAAGTTTCTGGATGAATATAAGGATGCCGTATACGAAGCACTGCACCGAAAACTCATTAGTGTGGAAGATATAGAAAAAGCAATCCGGGGAAACCTCAGAATATCTCTCAAACTTGGTTTGCTGGACCATGCAGAAGACAATCCTTATGCAGCCATCGGTGTCACTGATACCGTTGCCCCATGGAGCAAACCGGAAACCAAAGCACTGGTACGCGAAGCTACGCTTAAATCAGTCGTCTTACTTAAAAATAAAGACCATTTGCTTCCACTTGACAGACATAAGATAAAAAAGATAGCAGTCATCGGACAACGTGCAACTGAGGTCCTGCAAGACTGGTACGCCGGCAAACCTTTTTATACAGTAAATGTACTTGATGCTATTCGCGAGGAAGCAGGTAACGATATTGAAGTACGATATGTAAAAACCAACCGAATGGACAGCGCACGCACGGTTGCAGCATGGGCAGATGTCGCTATTGTATGTGTCGGCAACCATCCTACCTGCAATGCCGGCTGGGAACAAGCTCCCGTCATAAGTGAAGGAAAAGAAGCCGTCGACCGCCAGTCGCTACAACTGGATCAAGAAGATTTGCTTCTACAAGTTGCTCAAACTAATCCCAATACAATTGGGGTATTGATCAGCAGCTTTCCTTATGCCATCAATCGAGCCAACCAAACAGTACCCGCTCTGCTTCATCTCACCCAATGCAGTCAGGAGTTGGGACATGCTGTAAGCGATGTTATATTCGGACATTATAATCCGGCAGGCAGACTAACCCAAACCTGGGTAAAAAACATCACCGACCTTCCTCACATGATGGATTACGATATTACTCACGGCCGGACATATATGTATTTTAAAGAAAAGCCATTATATCCTTTTGGTTATGGACTAAGCTATACCCGCTTTAATTACTCTGGAACAGCTCTCAATGACCGTGTTATTGAACGTGGCGATACCTTAAGGGTATGCTTCAACCTGAAAAATTCCGGCGATATGGATGGTGATGAGGTTGTACAACTTTACGTTTCCGCACGAAAACATACGGACAAAGATCCTATCAAACAACTGAAAGCATTCCAGCGCATCAGTCTACGTAAAGGAGAAACGAAAAAAGTAGAGTTAACCGTCCCTTATACGGAGTTACAAGTATGGGATGAAAAGCAGAACCGTTTCATTCTTCCTGATAAAGAAATGACACTGGAAATAGGAGCCTCATCATCGGACATCCGTTTACGGACAACATTCCGAACAGAAGAATAAACCTCCAGCCAATTAATAACAGAAAGGAGTTGTACCGCTACCACGATACAACTCCTTTTTTGATAGTTCAAAATTAGAAAACTCCAAGCTATATAGCCAAACTTGCCATATTTAAATCGTTTTACTAGAATGAAACGGTCGCTTCACCTAAATGAAAATAACGTTTCACAGTAATGAAACGATAGATTCAGCCTAGTCAAACGTTATTTATATGTTCAATTCAGCCATTGTTATACCACACACAATTATCAGAAAGCCCCGAAGCACGCACTGTTACCTGATTCTCTCCCGACTGTAAAGGAACATTGTTCCATGTAGCCACACAGACCTCATCAGGCGTACATTTTCCCATACTTTTTCCATTCACAAATAACTCTACATCACCACAATTGCTAAACACCTGAATGTCAACCGATGAATTCGACTTATTCTGACAACGCTTCGATGCGATATACAGCACTTTTTCTTTCTTGTTCCAATTTGCTTTATAAAAATAAAAAGCATCTTTCTTAATCCTCCGATCGTATGTCACCAATCCCTTATCGTTTCGGCCAAAAGTCGTGCCTTCTTTTCGACCGGCCGCCGAGAAATCAAACATACACCAAACAAATTTACACCACAAAAACGGACGTGAAGCAAGCTGTTTCCAGTTTTCTATATGGTAATAAGTCTGCCAGTTTTCTGGATGCCACTGTCCCCACGGCTCTGGATGAATCAAGGAATCCGTCTGTTGAAACACATCCGCACCAGCACCGTATTCACTTATGCCCATACATCGCTGAGGATATGCCCGATGCTCCTTATCGATCCACTCACCCATCTCTTTACAATCGTCCCCATACCATCCGAAATAACGGTTGAATGCAATCAAGTCAGGTATTCCGTTCAAAGGATCTTCCTGGTTACTTGCCCCCGTTGTCGGTCGTGATATATCCCATTTCTTAGCCAACTTGTTCAGTTCTTCTGCCATAGGGTTTGGATTTTCCAGCCATCCCGGGTTGATTTCATTAAAAAGTCCCCATGTCAAAATACAAGGATGATTATAATACTGACAAATCAGTTCCACTAATTGTTGCTTTAAATTTTCTCTATACAGAGGGTGGCTGACAAATACATTTACAAAAGGAATTTCAGCCCAGGCAATCAGTCCTCTCCTATCCATCAAATTATGCAACTGTTGTGCATGCGGATAATGCGCCAGTCGAACAGCAGTACATCCCATTTCCTGTATCAAGTTCAAATCCGATTCAAAATCTTCAGGACGAAAAGCCGATGCTCTTTCTGCACGGTCCTCATGATAATTGACTCCATGTATCGAATAGGGCTTACCATTTAAGAAAAAGCCTTTATCCGGATCTGCTGAATAAAACCGGAAGCCAACATGTTCTTCCCGACGATCAATCTCTTTACCACCTCTTTTCAGAACGACAACTCCGGTATATAAATATGGATCATTAACTCCATCCCACAAATGCGGATTATTAAGTTCCATCTTCACCACGGCCTCCTTACCAGACACACTTGTTTCTTTACACAAAACAACTTTACGTTTCGCATCCAACAAAGAAAACTCAATAGAGCAATCATTCAATGCCATTTCAGTTCCCGATAGCAATGCTTTCATTTCCAGTCCGGCATACTTTTCGGAAACATCACACTGAGTAAAGAAAACTCCAGATGAGCCATAAAATGTCGGATCAATACAAGCATCATCCGTATACAAAAGCTCCACGCCACGATTCAGTCCACCCCATATATTAAAATCACCGCATATCGGAGCTATTTCCATTGTTTGAGCGTTACTCACCCTGATATCCAGTTTATGCTTTTCTCCTTTCCGAATCAGATGAGTCAGCTCTACGGTAAAAGAGGTATATCCACCTTTATGCTGAGCTACAAAATGATTATCCAAATACACATCAGCTACAGTCTGTGCAGCCTTTACGCGCAAGAAAACACGCTTAAAGTTCTCCGATGAAGGTACAACGATAAAACGTGAATAAGTTGACATTCCCCGATAATAATTCACATTACCAAACATCGCATCAGCAGCATTCCACGTATGCGGAAGATCAACCGTTACCTTATCCGCAGCCTGAGATTCATACCCGCGATTAAAAAACCATCCCCTATCTAATGACTCAACTTTCATTGCAGCCAGCTTCACCCCCGTAACACACCATAAAACAAGCAATATGCTCCACCTGATATTCCATCTGCCCATCTGTTTATCCTCCTTTATTACAATATATGATATTTTTCTATTTGTTCTATCCACAAGTCTGCCATCCGCTTATGTCCGGCAGGTGTCGGATGAATTCCGTCCCAAATCCAATAAGTATCCGGCAATTCCGGGTTTTCTTCCAGCAAACAGTGAAACATCAAAGCATATGGGATGAATACAGCTCCATAATCGGCTGCTATCTGTAAGGTTATTTTTCCCAGACGCTGTATCAGGCTATCCCGTAAAGCAAAATCTTCAGTCTTTTTCATATTTCCCGTACAAGCTGTAAATGGCTCACCCAATACAATCTTCACCTGCGGATTATCCTGACGCAGACTATCCAGTAAATTCCGATAAGTCTGCTCCCACGAAACAAAATCGAAAGCTCCACCGTCTTTTTTACCTAAATATTCATTCACATCGTTCGTTCCTATCAAGACAGAAACTACATCAGCATGTATCGCAAGAGCATCTTCCTTCCACCGGTTCTTCAAATCGTTTAATGTATTTCCGCTGATACCCCGGTTGAAGAACTGATATTCTTGCTCAGGATAATTACTTTGATAGTAAGAAGCACACAGATACATGTACCCACTTCCATAGATATGATTCATATCCCAATGATTGCGGACAGAAGAAGGTTGGGCACTTCCATCACTATTTCCCCAGTTACCATCAGTAATGGAATCACCGATGAACAATATTTTAGATCCTGCCGCCCAAACATTAACCCCGCCAATTAACAGAAAAAATAACCAGACAAAAAATTTCATAGTAAAATAAGATTATAGATTTTATTATTAGCTACCTACTTTATTCAACAAAAATAATGTTTTCTATGTACGTTAAATCATAAAAGAACAGGGAAATAAACAGGTTTGAAATATTTGAATACCCTATTGGAAACATTTTAGCTCGTGACAGGAAACAAAAGAACGGATACAGAAAATCAAAATCATGTATCTTTGTAATCGAAGTCAGGTAAAGACTTAGTAACTTTTTAACTTTAATGAATTATGCGAAACATTGGTATCTTACTTTGCGCCTTAGCTTGTTCTCTATGCGAAACATTTGCTCAGGGTTATAAAAACCCGGTAATTCCCGGATTTCATCCCGACCCTAGCGTATGTAAAGCTGGCGATGACTATTATCTGGTAAACAGCAGTTTTCAATATTTTCCGGGAGTACCTCTCTTCCATAGTAAAGATTTGGTAAACTGGGAGCAGATAGGCAATTGCCTGACACGGGAATCACAACTTAACCTGAAAGGAGCTAATGGAGGAAGCGGTATCTTTGCTCCTACCATACGTTATCACGAAGGAGTATTCTACATGATTACGACCAATGTATCAGGCAAAGGTAATTTTCTGGTTCACACAACCGATCCCAAAGGAGAATGGTCGGAACCCGTATGGCTGGAACAAGGAGGAATCGACCCTTCTTTGTATTTCGAAAACGGTAAATGCTACATGGTAAGCAATCCGGACGGTTACATCAATCTGTGCGAAATAGATCCGATGACCGGAAAACAGCTCACACCTTCCAAAAAGATATGGAACGGAACCGGAGGACGTTATCCGGAAGGACCACATATTTATAAGAAAGATGGCTGGTATTACCTGCTCATTTCAGAAGGAGGAACAGAAGTAGCACATAGCATCACCATCGCACGCAGCCGTTACATTGACGGACCGTACGTAGGAAATCCGGCAAATCCGATTCTGACTCATGCTTGTCAGGCTGGAGAAACTAACCCTATCCAGGGTACAGGTCATGCCGATCTGGTAGAAGGTACAGACGGTTCATGGTGGATGGTTTGTCTTGCTTACCGTATCATGCCGGGATTCCATCATACCCTGGGACGTGAAACTTATCTGGCTCCCGTACGCTGGGACAAAGATGCATGGCCCGTCGTAAACGGAAATGGTACAATCCAGCTGGACATGAATGTTCCTACTCTTCCACTTCAGACAGTAAAACAAAAACCCGAAACCATCACTTTCGAGAACAAACAATTATCTTCCGAATGGATGTACCTGCAAAATCCTGATATGCAGAACTATGAATTCAAGAACGGAAATCTCCGTCTGAAAGCAACTCCGGTTTCTTTGAATGAGCAAAAAAGCCCGACTTTTGTTGCTATCCGGCAAGAGCACTTCAATATGGAAGCCGCTACTTCTTTGGAGTTGAAAAATGCACAAGCGAATGATGAAGCTGGTATCAGTGTATATATGGAATACCACTCACACTACGATTTGTTCGTCCGTCAGAACAAGGATAAAAGCCGTTCGGTTGTCCTTCGCTACAAACTGGGAGAATTGGAACATATCGAAAAGGAGATGCCGCTAAACAGTAAAGGAAACATAGAACTGAATATTAAATCGGACATAAACTTCTATTACTTCGGCTATACAGAAAACGGTATTTATCATGAGCTGGGAAAAATGAATACCCGTTACCTCAGCAGTGAAACAGCTGGAGGATTTACCGGAGTCGTACTCGGACTATATAGTGTATCTGCTTCCACACAATCGAAAGCGTATGCAGACTTCCGATACATGAAATATAAAGGAGAATAAACATGAGAAAACTATATCTGTATATATTAGGAATATTCCTGATTCTTCCTCTTGCCATACAGGCACAAACGGAAAAGAGAATCAAGATAGCTTGTGTAGGTAACAGCATTACCGAAGGGTTTCTGTTGAAGAATCCTTCGGAAGAAAGTTATCCGGCTGCCCTTCAGAAATTACTGGGAAACAATTACGAAGTAGGCAACTTTGGCGTGACTGCCCATACATTGAGCCTGAAAGGAGATTTGCCTTATATGAAAACTACACGTTTTCAGGAAGCGCTGGATTTTCTGCCCAATATCGTAACCATCAAACTTGGAACCAATGATTCCAAGCCGCAGAACTGGCAGCATCGTGCTATATTCAAGGACGATCTGAACCTGTTGATCGATAAATTCCAGGCACTTGCATCACATCCTCGCATCTACCTTTGTCTGCCTATTCCTTCTAACCGTAAAGAATGGGGCATCAACGACAGTATCATTGTAAACGGAATCATTCCATACATCCGGGAAGTTGCAGCCGAAAGAAGCTTACCCGTAATCGACCTCCATACAGCAATGCTTCCTTATTATCCACAACTCTACGTCGACGGAGTGCATCCCGACAAGTACGGAGCTGCTATTATTGCTGAAACATTGTATAAATGTATTACCGGAGAAGAACCACATCCAACTCCAGGACGAAGTGACCAGACATTGTGGTACGACGAACCTGCTGCACAGTGGGAAGAAACTCTTCCGTTAGGCAACGGCAGACTGGGTATGATGCCCGACGGAGGAATCGGCAAAGAACATATTGTTCTGAATGAAATCAGCATGTGGAGTGGGTCGGAAGCCAATTATCTGAATCCCGACGCTTCCAAAAGCCTGCCCGAAATACGTCGGCTGTTGTTCGAAGGAAAGAACAAAGAAGCACAAGAACTGATGTATTCCAGCTTTGTTCCTAAGAAACCGGAAAAAGGAGGAACGTATGGAGCCTTTCAGATGTTGGGCGATTTATTTTTGGAGCATCAGTACGGAGTACATGAAAAGGATGTTCCTGCTGATTACCACCGCTGGCTGGATTTAAGTAAGGGAATCGCATACACAACTTTCTCCCGCGGGAATGTAAATTATGTGCGCGAATACGTCGTTTCACGTGATAAAGATGTCATGCTGATACACCTGAAAGCAAACGTTCCTGGTTCCATCAATTTCAAAATGAATTTGAGCCGTCCGGAAAGAGGAAGCGTACGCAAACTGGCTGAAGGAAAACTGGAACTGTACGGCAGTCTGGACAGTGGTTCCTCGCAAGCAGGTGTCCGTTATGCTGCCATTGCCGGAATAACATGCAAGGGCAGGCAGACAAACCAGTCGACTGACGAACAGTCTATCACTGTACAAAATGCGGACGAAGCATGGATTGTAGTATCGGCAAAGACCTCCTTTCTGGCAGGAGAAATTTATGAAACGGAAGCAGACCGAATACTCAACGATGCTTTGAAAAGCAACCTCTGCGAAACTGTATCGGAAGCAATCCTAAGTTACCAGGCTCTGTTCAACCGTGCAGGAATCCGTCTGCCCGAAAATGAAGCCGTTTCACATTTGACTACCGATCAGAGAATTGAAAGATTCCAGCAGCAAGACGATCATTCGCTGGCTGCTCTTTACTATAATTACGGACGTTATTTGCTGATAAGCAGTACACGTCCGGGAAGCCTGCCTCCCAACTTGCAAGGACTTTGGGCTAACGAGCCGGGAACTCCCTGGAATGGCGACTATCATACGAACATCAATGTACAAATGAACCACTGGCCGGTAGAACAAGCTAATCTATCGGAACTATATCTGCCACTGGTTGACTTAGTGAAACGCCTGATTCCCAGCGGAAAAGAAAGTGCAAAAGCCTTTTACGGTCCGCAAGCAAAGGGCTGGGTACTCCACATGATGACCAATGTATGGAACTATACCGCTCCCGGAGAACACCCGTCATGGGGAGCAACGAATACCGGAGGAGCATGGCTTTGCGCACACTTGTGGGAACATTATCTTTTCAGTGGCGACCGGAACTATCTGGCGGATATTTACCCGATTATGAAAGGAGCTTCAGAGTTTTTCTACTCTACCATGGTACGCGAACCCCAACACGGATGGCTCGTTACAGCTCCCACTTCTTCACCCGAAAATGCTTTTTATCTACCGGGAAAAGACCGTACGCCTATCAGTGTATGTATGGGTCCGACAATGGATATCCAACTGGTACGTGAACTTTACACCAACGTGATAGAAGCTTCACATATTCTGCATACAGATACTGCTTATGCCGAAGCTTTGCAAGAGGCCATCGGGTTATTGCCACCTCACCAGATAAGCAAGAAAGGATACCTGATGGAATGGCTGGAAGATTACGAAGAAACGGATATTCATCATCGTCATGTATCTCACCTGTATGGTCTGCATCCGGGAAATCAGATTTCAGTTCTTAAAACTCCCGAGCTGGCAGAAGCCTGCCGGAAAACCTTAAACCGACGAGAGGACGAAGGTACAGGATGGAGTCGTGCATGGAAAATCAACTTCTGGGCACGACTGGGCGACGGCAACCGCGCATATAAGCTGTTCCGCAGCCTGCTTTACCCGGCATATACGGCTCAGAACCCCACACAACACGGAAGTGGAACATTCCCTAATCTCTTTTGCTCACACCCACCCTTTCAAATGGATGGTAACTGGGGAGGAACTTCAGGTATCAGCGAAATGCTGTTACAAAGTCAGGATGGCTTCATCCACCTGCTTCCTGCCCTGCCTGATTCCTGGAAAGACGGAAGTTTTTACGGACTAAAAGTAAGAGGAGGCGCCACAGTCGATCTTGTATGGAAAGATGGAAAGCCAGTACAGGCAACCATCACCGGAGGATGGCAGAACAATCTGAAGATGAAATGGCCCAAAGGAGTCAAAAAAGTACTCCTCAACGATACAGCCTGTAGTACAGACTCTTTCATCCCGTTCACTGTAAAACAAGGACAATGTATTACGTTCATATTCGAATAACTGATAAACAAACTATAACAACTAAAAAATAATTGACCATGAAAAACTTCAAGAAACTGGCACTGGCATCTGTGTTATGTACTGGTGTCTGCCTGACAGCAGGAGGACAAAAACCGGCTCCGGCTATTCCTTCCGATCCGGTTATCGAGGCACATATTCAGGAATGGCTGAAGAAAATGACACTCGAAGAAAAAATCGGCCAGATGTGTGAAATCACCATCGACGTAGTGAGTGACTTCGAAGCTAGCAAGAAAAACGGATTTACACTGAATCCTGCCATGCTCGACACTGTAATTGGTAAATATAAGGTAGGTTCATTGTTGAATGTTCCGCTGAGTGTCGCACAGAAAAAGGAAAAATGGGCTGAAGCAATCAAACAGATTCAGGATTTGTCCATGAAAGAAATCGGCATACCTTGTATCTATGGTGTCGACCAGATTCACGGAACTACCTATACACTCGATGGAACCATGTTCCCGCAAGGCATCAATATGGGAGCAGCTTTCAACCGTGAACTGACAGAAAAGGCAGCAGCCATTTCGGCATACGAAACTAAAGCCGGCTGTATCCCCTGGACCTATGCTCCAGTAGTCGACTTGGGACGTGATCCACGCTGGTCGCGTATGTGGGAGAACTACGGTGAAGACTGTTACGTAAACGCAGAAATGGGTAAGGCTTCTGTCAGAGGTTTTCAGGGAAGTGATCCGAATCATATCGGCGAATATAATGTGGCAGCCTGCATGAAACATTACATGGGATATGGTGTTCCTGTTTCAGGTAAGGACCGTACACCGTCTTCTATCTCACGCAGCGATATGCGCGAAAAGCACTTCGCCCCGTTCCTTGCAGCTATCCGTCAGGGAGCACTGAGTGTAATGGTTAACTCAGGTGTAGACAATGGCGTACCTTTCCATGCTAACCGTGAACTGCTGACCGAATGGCTGAAGGAAGATTTGAACTGGGACGGTATGATTGTAACCGACTGGGCAGACATCAACAATCTGTGTACACGCGACCATATTGCAGCAACCAAGAAAGAAGCTGTCAAGATTGCCATCAATGCCGGAATCGACATGTCGATGGTTCCCTACGAAGTAAGCTTCTGCGACTACCTGAAAGAACTGGTACAGGAAGGTGAAGTCCCCATGAGCCGCATCGATGATGCCGTAGCCCGCGTATTACGTCTGAAATACCGTCTAGGACTGTTCGAAAATCCATATTGGGATATCAAGAAATACAACAAATTCGGTTCTGAAGAGTTTGCCCGTGTTGCTTTACAGGCCGCCGAAGAATCAGAAGTACTGTTGAAGAATGAAGGCAATATCCTGCCGCTTGCCAAAGGAACAAAAATCCTGCTTGCCGGTCCGAATGCCAACTCCATGCGTTGCCTGAACGGAGGATGGTCGTACAGCTGGCAAGGACATCTAGCTGACCAATGTGCCGGTGCTTACAACACAATCTACGAATCTCTATGCAACAAGTATGGTAAGGAGAACATCATCTACGAACCGGGCGTGACTTACGCTCCTTACAAAAACGATAACTGGTGGGAAGAAAATCAGCCGGAAATCGAAAAATCAGTTGCCGCAGCCAGTCGTGCCGATGTGATTATTGCCTGCATCGGAGAAAACTCTTACTGCGAAACTCCGGGTAATCTGACCAACCTGACCATGTCGGAAAACCAACGCAATCTGGTAAAAGCTCTTGCTGCAACCGGAAAGCCAGTCATTCTGATATTGAATCAAGGTCGTCCACGTATCATCAACGATATTGTTCCACTGGCAAAAGCCGTAGTCAACGTCATGCTGCCCAGCAACTATGGTGGCGATGCACTTGCCAACCTGCTTGCCGGCGATGCCAACTTCAGCGGAAAGATGCCTTTCACCTATCCTAAACATATCAATGCACTGGCAAACTACGACTATAAGCCTTGCGAAAACATGGGACAGATGGGCGGAAATTACAACTACGACTCGGTAATGGATGTACAGTGGGAATTCGGATTCGGTCTGAGTTACACAACTTACAGCTACTCAAATCTGAAAGTCGACAAGACTTCTTTTACAGCCGATGACGTGCTGACAGTCAGCGTTGATGTTACCAATACAGGAAAAGTTGCCGGAAAAGAAAGTGTACTGCTTTATTCAAAAGATTTGGTAGCAAGCAGCACTCCCGACAACATCCGTTTGCGTAATTTCGAAAAAATCGAACTCAATCCGGGTGAAACCAAAACCGTAACCATGCAACTGAAAGGCAGTGATCTGGCATTTGTTGGTTACGACGGTAAATGGCGTCTGGAAAAAGGTGATTTCAAACTGAAATGTGGCAACCAATGGACAGATATTCAATGCAGCGAAACCAAAGTTTGGGACACACCGAATAAATAATTCACTAGAAAGTATTCATTTGAAAATCAATAAGTTTTAAAGTTTCCCTCGCCTATTCGTATTAGTTGAAAAAACTTAACGGAAAAGGCGAGGGATTTTTTGTACAATTTTTTAAAAAACATCAAGATAAATCAGACAAAAGATGCTGTTCTTTTAAATAAAAGATCTGCATCTTTTTATTTTTAGAGTTTCTGCTCATTCCTTCATATCTCATCATATACTTTAATTTAGACATTAAATTAATCATATCAAACTACTTTACTTCTGTTTCTTGTACCTGCATAAAATATCAGCAAGGGAATAAATACAAATATCCAATTATTCACTATATTTGTAATTTCAGAATTCATACACAATTCAGAAAACCAGAAGAAACCAAAGTTTTTTATTTATAAAAATTTTTACCTAAGATTATGAAGAAACACAAGCTTGCAGTGATTATTCTTTTCATCATCGGTATATTACCGGTAGCTGCACAAGACAAAGCTTCCTCCCTATCCCGAAAAGAAATACAAAAAATAGAATCTGCGCGACACCCGTTTATCATGTCGTTTTCAATAGGTCCTAATTTCAATACCGGAGGAAGTGAACATACTGAATATTTCGGGTCACGCGCAGATGTTGCTACCCAGTTCGACTGGCGGATATCTGTCGGATTTGCACGCCACTGGAACGCCTATCTGGATATAGGATTAAGCTTCTTCAAAATTCAAACAGATGATTTATGGAGCAACATCGCTCAAACCATAGGCGATAAATTGCTTCCCGGATTAAGCAGAATAAAACCTTCTGCAAGTATAGGTATCGGCTACATGGAAGAAATAGGAAGATGGCAGTTAATGCCAAGAATCGGTATAGGACGCATGAGTGCCGGAGGCTCTGAAAAAACTCAAACCATTGAAGATACAACATATAAACTTGAAATAAGCCGTTCATCCACATTTCTCAATCCCGGAATATCAGCAGGATACCGTACTTCCAATCTGTGCAGTATAATTCTAGACGTCAGCTATCGCTGTCCGTTACAGTCCTGTAATACAACCTATACCGTAACAGAAACCGATCTGCCATCTGTAACAGAAACCGTAAAATCCCGTTCATGGTCAAACGACCTCAGCGTTTCTGTGGGCATTCAGCTACATATGGGACTAGGCAAGAAAAGGTGAAAGTAAAAATTTTCCCCAGCCGGAACACAATCCAACTGGGGAAAACAACATTCAGTAATCCGAAAAATAATCAAGATAAGCAGTTACTCAATTATCCTTAGTATATTCTTCAATATCATGAATAGCTTCTTTGGCTTTATGACGAACACGAATACAGTGTAAAATACCTCCGGCAGCTCCCAAAACAAAACCAACACTTCCTCCGTAACATATCATTTCACCTCCTACTTTCGGATAACTTTCAAACATAAACCAAACAATCCAGCACAAAGCAAACGGAATGCCGAAATAAAGCCATCTTAAATTCAGTTGGTTCATGCGAAGCAATGCCTTACTGATATCCAGCAAATTACCTTTTGATATGCAATCTATACCTACTCCCTTATGACTATATCGCTGGTAACATCCGGCAATAATAAAAAAGACAGAAGTAACAGCACAAAAAATCCATGAATATCCCATCAGCAAGAAAAATACATTACAATAAACAAGTGCAAAGACTATTAAAAAATACATGAACTTCTTCTTCCGGTTGATATAGGACACCTTATCTTGGGTAGAATGTCTAATTAACTTTTCACTAACAATGATTTCTTTAGCCAGCTTATCCTTCAGCAACTGAATCTGTTGCTTCATCTCGTCTAACTCACATCTATCTGCATAATTTTCCATGACACTACATTTTAATGGTTCGACATTTTTTTCAATTCTTCCTTAATACGATACAAACGTACAGATACGTTCTTGGTGGAAATTCCGACAATAGCTCCAATTTCTTCGTAACTCATATTTTCCAGCCATAATAAAACGATAGCACGATCGAAGGGACTCAACCGGTGGATACGGTCGTAGAGCAAACGAATCTGTCGGGAATTTTCATCCTTATCCTCAAAAAGGTTGATATCCATGGTCAGAGGAACAGCGGCCCGCCTTTTCTTTTTCCGCTCACATGAAATACATGTATTAAAACTCACTTTCCAAATCCAGGTATTGATGTTACTGAGATTCTTAAAAGAATCATATCCTTTCCAAAGATTGATAAGTACTTCCTGAAAGAGATCACTCACTTCATCGGAATCTTTCGAGAACATAAAACACACTGTATAAATGGTACTTTTATGCTCTTTCACCATTTGCGCAAATGCAGTATCCAATATTTCCATATCGTATGAATTTATTTTTTGACCATTAGACGCCTGGAGTATCACAAAAACTACACAAAAGTAGAAACTTTTTTAAAGAGGATAGAAAAAACAGCATTTTAGAAAGAAATTGTTCCGAATATCATAGGCTACTTCCAGCAACCCTATAACGATATCATTACAGTTTATTACACACAGAAAAAAGAAAGCATCTGTTTCTGCAAGAATGAATCTATCGAATCTGTTTTTTAGTTGACATAACAAAAAAGTCCCGTAAAACCTTAGTTTTACAGGACTTAACTTAATCAACCTAGCGGAGAGACAGGGATTCGAACCCCGGGTACCTCGCAGTACAACGGTTTTCAAGACCGCCGCAATCGACCACTCTGCCACCTCTCCAAAACTCTTTTACAAGAGTGCTTCCTTTCAAAAGCGATGCAAAGGTACATATTATTTTTTAATTTACAAATTTCCAACAATATATTTTTATCTCTTTACTATACTTATTTATTCCTCTAAAAAATGTACTTTTGTACATTCATTGATTTGAAACAATAGGAATTTTCATCAGTTTAAATACGTAACCGAATGGAAAGTATTATCGCAAAACCTGAAAGAGAGCAAATTATAGCTCTTATAAAAAGAGAAGTAGTCCCGGCGATTGGTTGTACAGAACCTATTGCCGTAGCCTTATGTGTTGCAAAAGCTACAGAAACTTTAGGCTGCCATCCTGAAAACATAAAAGTATTTTTAAGTGCCAATATCCTGAAAAATGCCATGGGAGTAGGTATTCCGGGAACGGATATGATCGGTCTTCCCATAGCTGTAGCTTTAGGGGCTTTGATTGGAAAATCTGAATACCAACTGGAAGTATTGAAAGACAGTAACCCCGAAGCTGTTGAAGCAGGAAAAAAGATGATAGAATCACAATGCATCGACATTGCCTTAAAGGAAAATATTGAAGAAAAACTTTATATAGAGGCAGTTTGTACTCATGGCAATGATTCGGCAACGGCTATCATTAGCGGCGGACATACTAATTTTGTTTACATAAGCCGCAATCAGGATGTTCTTCTCGACAATAGAACACCAGCCTCAGCCGAAGCTCAGGCTGCTCACGTTGAACTGACCTTACGTAAGGTCTTCGATTTTGCAACAACAGCTCCTCTTGAAGAAATTGAATTTATTCTAGAGGCCAGACGTCTGAACAAAAATGCAGCCGAACGTTCTTTCCAAGGGAAATATGGACATGAACTGGGCAGAATGTTAAGAAACAGTCAGACAGAAAGAAATATCATGGGAAATAATACATTTACCCACATATTATCGTATACTTCTGCTGCCTGTGATGCCCGTATGGCAGGAGCCATGATACCGGTAATGAGTAATTCTGGTAGCGGTAACCAAGGTATTGCCGCCACATTGCCTGTCGTTGTTTATGCTGAAGACAATCATAATTCGGAAGAGGAATTGACACGTGCCCTTATACTCAGCCACTTGACAGCTATCTACATCAAACAAAGCCTGGGACGTTTATCAGCCTTGTGTGGTTGTGTTGTTGCCGCAACAGGAAGTAGCTGCGGTATCACCTACCTTATGGGTGGAGGATATCAGCAGGTAATGTACGCAGTACAAAACATGATCGCCACACTTACCGGCATGATCTGCGATGGAGCCAAACCAAGTTGCGCACTGAAGTTGACAAGTGGAGTTTCGACTGCTGTTATGTCTGCCATCATGGCGATGGAACAGAAATGTGTAACTGCCGTAGAAGGTATCATCGAAGAAAACGTAAATCAGAGTATACGCAATCTTACCAAAATAGGTTCGGAAGGAATGAACGAAACCGACAAGCTTGTATTAGATATTATGACCCATAAGCACTGTGACTAAATAAGTACAGAAGCCTAAAGACAACGGCTGTTTTTCGCAAAAGATAGCGTACTTTCATGCGGGAGAACAGCCGTTTTTATTTATTTGCGCCGTTATGAAAACAAATTCAAATACATTATACATACAAAAACTCATATCTGAAGGAGAACATATACATCAGGATTTTAAATTTGCCATATCCGACGCAAGAAAAATTGCCAAAAGCCTGTCTGCATTCGCCAATACAGAAGGAGGAAGACTGCTGGTTGGAGTAAAAGATAATGGGAAAATAGCCGGTGTCCGCTCGGAAGAGGAAATCTATATGGTAGAGGCCGCAGCCACATTATACTGCCGGCCGGAAATAGAACTGGAAACACATATCTATCACATAGAAGGGAAAGATGTATTGGAGGTACAAATAAGCGAGAGTACACAAAAACCCATATATGCATTAGACGAAAATAATCATCCATGGGCCTACGTACGCATCAAAGACGAAAATATATTGGCCAATCCTATACATCTGAATATATGGAAGCACGACCGCGAAGAAAAGAAAGTAATCATAACCTATACTCAGCGGGAACAGCAAGTCCTGACTATCTTAAAACAGCAGGGAGCTCTAACGCTAGGACAATGCAGCAAACTTACACGTATGAACCGCAAACAAATAAGCCGCTTGCTGGCCGACTTCATCCGCTTCGGACTGATAGAACAATATTTCGAGGAACATACATTTTATTTTCGCCTTAAAGACGGTGAATGAAAAGAATGAACAAAAAGATTTTCTATCTTTGCACCTAAATAAACAAATTATATCATTATGAGCATATTTTCTAAAATATTCGGAAAAAAACAAACTTCAGAAACCGACGAAACTGTACGCGTAGGAGGAATGGAAGATTTTATGACACTTATACGTGTATATTATCAGTCGGTAATGGCTGCGCAGCTAGGTATCAGCAACATCAATTTCCTGCCTGACATGGCTGTATTCAAGCGTACTCTTAAAATTCCTACCCAAAACAATAAACTGGGAATCGCTGAACGTTCAAAATGTAAAAAGATGCTAAGTGATATCTATGGATTGAATGACGTATTCTTTAAAGAAATTGACAATTCTATCAAGAAGAACTGTAAAAATGCAAATGATATCAAGAATTACCTCTTCATGTTCCAAGGTTTCAGCCAGGATCTGATGATGGTAATAGGCAACCTGATGCAATGGAAATTCCGTATGCCGGGAGTGTTTAAGAAAATGTTGCGTGGCATGACAGAAAAAGCTATCCATGACATTATGACTAAGACAGACTGGAAAGATGATGGAGTACGTAAAACTTGTCATAATATCCGTATTTACCAGCACACTTTAGGCTATTCAGAAAGCTGGATGACCGAATATGTATACAACATTGTATTGCTGGCTAAAAAAGAACCTAAACCTAAAGCCTGATTGACAGATTCAGATATGAACGCAGAAAAGATTATTCCGCCAATAGAAACTCATCCATTGGAACCCTTCCTTCCCGGTAACGCGGTGTTATTGATGCTGGGAAGCTTTCCTCCCCAGAAGAAGCGATGGAGTATGGATTTCTTCTACCCCAACCTGCAAAATGATATGTGGAGAATCATCGGAATAATCTTTTTTTCTGATAAAGATCATTTTCTGCATCCGGACAAAAAATCATTCGACAAAGAACGAATCATAGAATTCCTCAACGAAAAAGGGATAGCCCTATACGATACAGCTTCTGCCGTACGACGGTTACAGGATAATGCATCAGACAAGTTTCTAGAGATAATTGAACCTACAGACATCGATTTGTTGCTAAAACAACTCCCCAAATGTCGGGCAATCGTTACCACAGGTCAGAAGGCAACAGATACATTACGCCAACAAATACATGTATCAGAACCTCCTATTGGAGGAAAATCCTCCTTTGAATACAACGACCGTACACTTTATCTATACAGAATGCCTTCATCCAGTCGGGCTTATCCACTAAAAATAGAAAAAAAAGCAGAAACATATCAACTCATATTCAAAGACTTAGGATTAATATAAGAAAAAGGGTACTATTTTTTATAGGAAAGGATTTGCAAATATAGAAATTTATCGTACCTTTGCAACCGCAAACACGGGAATAGCTCAGTTGGTAGAGCATCGGTCTCCAAAACCGAGTGTCGGGAGTTCGAGCCTCTCTTCCCGTGCCGAGATAAAAAGCTGTAACTCAAAAAGTTGCAGCTTTTGTTCGTTTATAGGTCGGACAAACATCGGACAACCCATTTTCATTATGTCAAACCGTACTGCGTTTTCGAACTCAACAAAATGCAACAAAGGATCACAAGCAATAAAAACGCGCTATACCCTAGAAGATTAATTCAGCTATTCAAAAAAACATTTCTGATTTTTTCAGATTCAATTACACGAGCAACCGATCATATAGAAAACTAAATACACGATTTATCCCCAAAGAAAATTACGACTTTTTCTAAACAATTTACATAAAAAAAGTCCCATAGAATAAATTCTACGGGACTATATTCAATCAACCTAGCGGAGAGACAGGCTCTCGAACCTATACATTCAAGAAATATCATAAAATTACAAATTACTGATAATCACACACAATTTGGAATACATAGTAAATCTAAATCTTTCTGAATATCTTTTGCTATTCCAAATATTGGGTGTATATTTGGGTGTAGAATTTCAAACGCACCCAATTATGAATATCAAACGAAACATCATTTTTGCATTGGAAAGCCGGAAAAAGAACGGTGTGCCAATTGTGGAGAATGTCCCCATCCGTATGCGCGTCATATACGCAAGCCAGCGCATTGAGTTTACAACGGGTTACCGCATCGATGTAGCCAAATGGGATTCCGACAAGCAGCGAGTAAAGAACGGGTGTACCAACAAATTAAAGCAAAGTGCATCTGAAATCAATGCCGATCTGCTGAAATACTATGCCGAAATTCAAAATGTGTTCAAGGAGTTTGAGGTACAGGAAACCATGCCAACTACCCAACAACTAAAGGATGCATTCAACCTGCGGATGAAGAATGCCAACGAAGAACAGCAGGAAGAAGCACAGATAAGTTTTTGGGAGGTGTTCGATGAATTTGTAAAAGAATGCGGCAATCAGAATAACTGGACTGAATCCACATACGAAAAGTTTGCAGCCGTTAAAAATCACCTCAAGGAGTTCAAGGAAGATGTGACCTTTGAATATTTCGATGAGTTCGGATTGAACGAGTATATCAATTTCCTGCGTGACAAGAAAGACATGAGAAACAGTACCATCGGTAAACAAATGGGATTCCTCAAATGGTTCCTGCGATGGAGCTTCAAGAAAGACTATCACCAGAATATAGCATACGATACGTTCAA
>ENA-ORUO01000373-ORUO01000373.1-human-gut-metagenome-genome-assembly--contig:-NODE-373-length-55749-cov-3.516824_pt1 | contig 55749 bp, 38 predicted proteins | sample MGYA00242082_ERZ509215 | MGnify/ENA primary metagenome ERZ509215 (study PRJEB26280, sample SAMEA2338829) | human gut metagenome | biome: human gut; feature: human-associated habitat; material: faeces... | reverse complement strand
TTGCTACTGACATAAGTTTACTTGTTGAACAAGTCAACTTTTTTAGGATAAGACAACGTGTTTTATTACTCTCATGGTACGTTGTTACTCTATTGTTTGGCTAGGTTTTCTCCGTGTCTTCTCCGTGCTTTCTCCGTGTCACTTGCGAGTGATCGCCGGAGAAAATACATTTGAATGCAGAATGAATCAAAACGGAGTCATATTGAAACATTGAAGGAACATAGGTATGACCGAGAGGTGATTGTATGTTAAAGTTTTGTTTCAATTGTTTTTACTGGAAATTTATTTCTAGCTTTAGTCTGGTGTTTCCTTTTAGGATCTATGTATGATATGGGGTTTGTGACCTAAAATAATGTTAGGGTACGATAGTACCTTTTGTGGGTTTGTGGATAGTTATTTTGTTGGAGGTAAGAAACGGAATACAGGAAAGTCAATAGTGGATATGTAAATAAAATTGTTTTATGGATGAGATAATTAAAAGATTTCGGGAAGGAAATCAACGTGCATTCGAAGAGTTATTCTGGGGATTTTTCTCTGCAGGACGCCAGTTTGTCAAGTCTTTCCAAGTTGACGATTCTTCTGCTGACGATATTCTTCAAGAGGTGTTCATTCATATCTGGGATAAACGACAAGCTTTCAAGAGTGAAGATCATTTTAAGGCTTATTTTTATAAAGCATTGAGAAATAATACGGTGAAATACATCACGAGAAATAAGCATGTACTGAATCTCGAATCTGCCGAGAACAAGGAGAGTGATGATGTATTGCTCAAAATCACCGAAATCGAGTTTAATCGTGAAATATCCCGGGCCATTTCCTTATTATCTGAAAAGCGTCGGGAGATCATTCTGTTGTCGATGTCCGGCATGAGCGAACAGATGATCGCCGACACTCTCAATATTTCTATCAATACGGTAAAGAACCAAAAAACAAAAGCCTATGCCTTTTTACGTCAAGAACTTAAAGATATTAGTAGTTTTGTTCTTTTATTTGGGTTGTGAAGCCTTTTTCTGACGTTCCAGCGTGTTTATGATCTGGGTTCGTATATCGTCTTTGTTAATCAGAGCGACAATTTGTTTACTCTGGTCTTCACTCCATACTTCGTTTACGGCTGGAATGGTGAAGTATAGGAATCGATCGATGTCATTATTTTCAAGGTCACCGGATACCTTTTTAATCATTTCGAAAAGTGCTTCCCCTCCTTCTTTCGTCAGATAAGTGGCTACTGCCGCTTGATAGAGAGGTAAAGAGGTTACTCCAGTAAGGTGAAGTGCTTCCAGTTGTTTGTTAACTTGTTCTACATCAGTCGTGGTTGCAGCCATTTGTTTGCCAAGAATACCACAATAATAGGCTTCGTATTTCCGATTTAGGATTTGATCCACTTTATCTTGCCCCACGACTTCACGGAATTTTTCCACGTGTTGTGTAAGGAATTTCTCTCGTGAAGAACCTAACCGTGCGTGTTCGTCGAATAGAAACAAACACTCCTCGCATATCAATTCATCATCACTTAGAGAGTTGGCAAACTCTTCGATGAGGGGACCCACGTTCGTCGTGTAGGTATGTTGTAATGCTTGAAGATAGCTAGAGGTTAGCTTTTTACTCCGTTCGCCTGCATTGTATCGCTTTTGAAGTTCTCCGAATGCGAGTTCCGGGTTAAAGGATTCTTCAACTTTATCAATAAACTCAAGTCCCAGCACTCCACCGGCAAACATATGTATCAGGTTGCCATCGTTGTTGAGAATGACAAATGTCGGGTACGCTTTGATCCCGAATTTTTCCTTGATGGCGGGACCTTCTTCACCTTTTTCAGCATTTGCTTTAATACATATGTATTTCGGGTTGAAATAGTCTCCCATTTCTTTCATGGGGAATATTTCTTCGGTCATCAACCGGCATGGCCCACACCAATCTGTATAACAATCTATGAATACAAATTTGTTTTCGGCCTTTGCTTTTGCACATGCTTCCTTGAGTGTTAATTCTTGAAAATTAACACCTTGGGCAAAAAGAGCTACTGATGATAATACAATAGCCAGTACTAAAATACATTTTTTCATAATTTCAAATTGATAAGTGTTTTTACTTCCTTAAATATCCAGAAGAGATGAAAAGGTATTATCCTGTTATCTTTTTAAATGTAAAAACATTTTTTGGGTCATAGGATAATACCTTTTGTCCGGTTGTGGATATTAGGAGTGTAAAAACATTGTTGAAACATGAAAGAGTATTATAAATCGACAAGGCTTGCACGGCTGCTAACGAAATTCGTCATGCAGGATATATCTGAAGGGGAGAAAAAAGAGCTTGTCTCGCTGGCGAGGAAAGCGGGTGTGAACATTCAGAAAATTATTCAGGATGTTGCCGAAAAGGAAATGACATTGGGTAATGATGATGCAGAAATAGAAACCGGGAAAAAAGTGTGGTTGTCTATAGAGAATGAACTGAAACGTCCGAAACGTCATGTCGGGAGGCTTTTGTTACGGTATGCCGCAATTATTATTGTATGCCTCGGGCTTTCCGGTGGGTTTTATTTGTATATGAACCAGGTTGATGATACGGGAAGAGAGATTGTTTTGCTGGAAAATGAGACGGTACTTGAGTTTCCTTCCGGTCATAGCGTGGTGTTGACGGATAAAACGAACGTACTGGATATTATCCGACAAAATACTGTTCCCTTGGAAAAAAAATCGACATCTGCTCCGGAATTATATAAAGTGAGGGTTTTGTGTGGTGCAACACGAACCATCATCTTGGAAGATAGTACGACCGTAGTGTTATATCCCGGTTCTGAATTGCAGTTCCCGGAATTCTTCTCGTTGGATGAGCGTTTCGTGATGTTGTTGGGTGAGGGGTACTTTAACGTGAAACGTGATTCTACCCGACCCTTTACAGTAAATACGGAACAGATTTCGATTGAAGTCTTGGGAACGAGTTTTAATGTGAGAGCTTACAAAGAAGAACAAACGATAGAAACCGTGCTTGTTACTGGTAAGGTGATGCTGAACGGTACGACGGTCTTGCAACCGAATCAGATGGCCATCTTCGATTGCGGGAATCGGCAAATCAAAGTTGAGGAGGTGAATGCGGATGTTTACAGGGAACGATCCCGGGGAATGTTCGTGTTCGACAACCGAACTCTTGACGAGATTATGCATGAATTCAGTCAGTGGTTTGGTTTCGAGTATAGCTTTGAGGATAGTGCGTTAAAAAACAAGAAGTTTCGGTTAAGGCTTCCACATATGGATCGTTTTGACCAATTAATGAGTCTGATGGAAAAGACGGGTGAGATTAGATTTTTAGTATCTGGGAATTATATAAAAATTAAGAACGGTAAAGAATAACTGTAACACAAATGATGAACCCGAATTCGGGCAGGAATTCGGGTCAACCAAACAGGGGAAAGAAGGTTAACGAGTTCTTCTTCTTTTCACCCTTCGACTTTTGCAAAGATAATAATTTTAGAACTCGATAAACCTACCAATTAAATGTATGAAAAAAAAGAGACAAGAGTGTCTTTGGGGAAATAGAATTTCTTCCCCAAGAGCAAGATGTTTGCTTGTTATTGTGGTGTTATGTTTCTTTTCTCTGTTTTCTTCGCAAGTGTCTGCACAGGAAAACCGAAACATAAGTATCAATAAACAAAATGTTCCGTTCGAGGAAATCGTTCGGGAGGTCGAAGCACAGACTGACTATTCATTCATGTATAGTACGGAAACGGTACAGAGTATAGGGAAAGTCAGTGTGAACGTTACCAATGTTTCTATAAAACGTTTGATGGATGCCGTTTTGATCGGAAAGCCTTGTACATACCAGATTGAGGGGAAAGTGGTCATTATTAAAATTAAGGAACAACCGGTGCAAGATACTATTAGACAAAAAGCTGTGAAGATAAAAGGAGTTGTTACCGAGGCTGATGGATTGCCTCTTATCGGTGCGACGGTTGTTGTCAAAGGTACAAGCGTGGGAGTGGTTACAAATGCTACCGGTAATTTTGAACTGGAGGTCCCGGCTGATCACGATCTGGTAGTGGTTTCCTTTATCGGGAAGACTTCGCAGGAAGTTCGTATTACCGGAAAAACGGAAATCAATGTCGTGTTACAGGATGATGTCCAATCAATAGATCAGGTTGTCGTGACAGGTATTTTCAATAAATCCCGTGAAAGTTACACAGGGGCAGTTAAAACGATTTCCGCCAGCGATCTGAAAGCATCGGGTAATCGTAGTATTTTGTCTCAGATTAGTAATATTGATCCGAGTTTTAATATAGCGGATAATATTGAATTTGGATCGGACCCGAACCAGTTGCCGGATATTACCATTCGCGGGCGTACCAGTATGGATGTCAATGTGCGCAATCTTCAAGAGGAGAGTAGCGTGAAGAGTACGGCTAACTTACCTTTGTTTATCATGGATGGTTTCGAGGTGTCACTTCAACGAGTGATGGATATGGATGACGAGCTTGTTGAAACAATCACGCTACTGAAAGATGCAAGCGCTACTGCGATGTATGGGGCTCGCGGGGCGAATGGGGTGGTAGTGATTACTCTCAAGCGTCCAGAAGCCGGTAAGTTGAGAGTGAGTTATCGCGGATCTGTCAATATAGAGGCTCCTGATTTCACATCTTATAACTTGATGAACGCCCGAGAAAAGCTAGATTATGAAGTAGCGGCAGGAATGCTTGATGATAAGTACAATCCCAATAACCAGAATCTGATGGAACTGTATAATCGTCGTTTGATTGAAGTCGAACGGGGTGTGAATACCTATTGGCTGAAGTATCCGGTGAAGACGGGTGTCGGGAATCGACATAGCTTGCGGGTAGACGGGGGCTCAGATAACTTCAAATATGCGATCGGACTTTCTTATAATAATATCAATGGAGTGATGAAAGGATCGTCACGTAACACGTTATCGGGAAATTTGTATTTCCAGTATGAACTTAAAAATCTGAAGTTTCAAAACGATTTGACTATTAGTTATAATAAAAATAAAAATTCTCCGTATGGAAGTTTTTCGGAATATTCTCTGGCGAATCCAATTTATACTCCTTATGATGACGAGGGGCATATAAAGAAACAGTTGGTGGAAACTATATCCCAGACCTCCCGGACTCCGGATCCGGCTGGTAATCCGCTTTACAATGCGTCGCTGCCTTCTCGGGATGATGGTAGTTACACGAATATCCAGAATAACTTTGCCATCGAGTGGAAAATCACTTCCGACTTGTTCGTGCGGGGAAACTTCGGTTTCACGAAACAGGATTCTCGTACGGATAAATATCTTTCCCGCGAGCATACCAGTTTTGACACTGACGAGTACAAGGGTGAGAATTCCAATATGAAAGGAAGTTATACCTACACGACCTCTTATATGCTTTCATACGAGGGAAATTTAACAGTCAATTACACGAAAACTTTCAATAAAGTTCATCAGCTTTATGCCGGGTTGAGTGGCAATCTTGCAGAAGATAAAGATGAGAGCTATTCTGTTACTGGACGTGGTTTCTCGTCTTTGAATATGAAGAACTTGGGAATGGCCGGAGCTTATGCTTTAGGAAAGCCTACCAGTACGGAGGCTCATTCCCGTCGGTTAGGTTTGATATTTAATGTCAACTATACTTACGATCGTCGTTATTTTGCCGATTTCTCTGGAAAGATTGAGGGATCGTCCAAATTTGGAAGTAATGATCGTACGGCACCTTTCTTTTCTGCCGGGTTGGGATGGAACGTACATAATGAAAATTTTTTGAGTTCGTCAAATGCTATTAATTTACTTCGTTTTCGCTTCTCTTATGGTACTATCGGGTCCCAGAATTTCAGTTCGTATCAGGCACTGACCACTTATCGGTATTTTGGACAGGAGAACTACAAGTATTGGAACGGGGCATATATGCTTGGAATGGGTAATCCGGATTTGTCTTGGCAGAAGACAAAGCAATTGAATCTGGGAGTTGAAACCTCTCTTTTCAATGGTTTGGTACGTTTGAACGTGGACTATTACAATAAACTCACGGAGGATTTGCTTACAGATATTAATTTGCCCACGGCCGGAGGTTTTTCCAGTTATAAGGCAAATGTCGGGGAGGTGCGCAACAGGGGTATCGAGCTTGATGCTAATGTGTTTTTGATCAGAAATAGTGAAAGTCATATTATGTGGTCTGTCGGGGGAAATCTTGCACACAATGTAAACAAGATACTGAAAATATCCAATGCGTTGGAATTCCTTAATTCAGAATTGTTAGACGAGGCCGGACCTAATCCGAGCTTTCTTTACCAGGAGGGACAGTCCATGAATACGATTTTCGTGGTTCGTTCACTTGGAATTGATCCGGCAACAGGTTCTGAATTGTTTTTGAACAAGGATGGGGAGAGAGTCTACACGTGGGACCCGAAAGACAAGGTGCCTTTCGGGGTGAATGAACCTAAAGTTCGGGGCAATCTCAGAACCATGTTCCGATGGAGAGATATTACGTTGAATGCTACGTTCTCTTATCGTCTTGGGGGCCATATCTATAACCAGACGCTTGTGGGTAAAGTGGAGAACACGACAACTGCAGCGAAACGCTGGGGAAATCTGGACAAGCGGGCTTTGTACGATCGCTGGCAGAATGAAGGTGATGTTACGAAATTCAAGAATATTAAAGATTTCAATACCACAAATGCCTCTTCCCGTTTTGTGATGAAGGAAAATGCTCTTAGTCTTAACACGCTAAATGTTAATTATGAATTCGATACAGAATGGCTGAAGAGACATTGCCGTTTGGACTATCTGGCCATCGGTTTTTATGCCGAAGATGTTTTCTATCTTTCGACAGTGAAGCAGGAACGCGGACTTTCTTATCCTTTTGCCCGTAAGTTTTCAGTTTCACTATCGGCAAGGTTTTAACACTAGAAACAATAATCAATCAGCATGAAGATGAAAAAGATATATTTATACTTATCAGTTGCAGTGGCCTTGACGTTTACCTCGTGTAACGAATGGCTGGATATACAACCAGAACTCGAAATGAGGCAGAACACGATGTTCGAGTCCGAGCAAGGGTTCAAAGATGTACTTACCGGAGCTTATATCAGAATGGCGACTCCTGAGCTTTACGGGCTTAACACGACGATGAAACTGCCGGAGATGATGGCCCAGCATTGGACGATACCGTCTGCCAATTCGACACAAGCGGAGATTTATCATGTCAGTAACTTTGATTTTACACAAACTTCAACGAAAAAGCTTCTTGAGGATGTTTGGTTGCAATATTACCAGACGATTATTAATATCAATTCTCTTCTGGAGAATATTGATGCGAAGAAGGATCTCTTTACAAATGGGAATTATGAATTGATAAAGGGGGAGGCCTTGGGCTTACGGGCATTCCTGCACTTGGAGATTTTACGTTATTGGGGACCTCTTCCGAGTAAGGCTAAGAGTTCCGATAAAGCTATTCCTTACGTGAAAATAGTCACGAAAAATCCTCAGGAATTATTGGCCGTATCATATCAGGATGTGCTTGATAATATTTTGATGGACTTGAACAATGCAGAGGAGTTGTTGGTTGATGATCCGATCCTGACTTATTCGAATACCATCCTAAACTCTCCGGATGACTTGCAGGGAGTGAACCAAGATTTGCCACATCCGGCTGATGAATACCATTATTTCCGCCAGTCAAGGTTTAACTATTATGCCTTGAAAGCGACGAAGGCTCGTTATTATCTTTGGATAGGGAAAACTTCCGATGCGCTTGAAAATGCCTTGGTTGTGATAGATGCTTTGGATAGTGATGAGAAGTCAAAATTCACTTTGGGAAGTGATGCGGATGCCAACAATGGACAAATGACTTTCCCTGCCGAGCATATTTTTGCAGTCAGCAGTACTTTGGCAACCCAAACGTTGACACCGGTATTCTTTAATTACAGTACGGCATATACCCAGACGGTAGCTTATCTTGACGAGGCCTTTGAAGCTTCTCTTCACACTTCTGATATTCGCTATCGGAATAGTCGCTTGTGGGAAAACCGGATTGTTCCTTTGGCCAGTTCCGCTTTTAATTTTTTCAAGAAATACAATGAAACTGGTAGTACTGTGACTGCCGTGACGGATATTCCTTTAATCCGGCTTGCCGAGATGTATTTTATCGCAACGGAATGTGGACGGGATGATTTGTTTAAAGTATATCGTATGGCTCGGGTATTGGATGCCTCTATTGATGGAACTTTGACAACTCCTGCGGCAATAAAGAGTCGCCTTGAGAAAGAGTACCGAAAGGAATTTTATGGTGAAGGTCAAATGTTTTTCTTTTATAAACGGCTTACATATAATAGTTTGGCATGGCCCGTGACGAAAGAAGTGCCAGATGCGTCTTATAAACTTCCTTTCCCGGAATCCCAAATGTCGTTTGAATAATTTTATGCTTAGATTATGGTCAATAAAATAATGAAATACGGATTTTTCTTTTTCATTTCGGTGCTGGCCTTTGTTGCTTGCCAAGAAAATGAAATCAGTACGTTTGATAACGAAAGTTCCCTTTTCTTTTTCCGTGATATTTATAATAACAATAGCAAGGGAACGCCACAACTTGATAGTACATCCTATTCCTTCTTTTTGGCGGGATCTATTCAAGTAGATACGGTTTGGCTGGATGTATTACTTACGGGATCGCCTTCTGATCAAGATCGCCCGTTTCGTATCGTGCAGTCCAATGTCGGGGAACCCGGAGCCGCTGTTGCAGGAACTCATTACGTTGCATTCGATGATCCGGAAATGGTGAAGAGAATGGTGATGCCGGCAAATAAGGTGTCTGTCGCCTTACCGGTGATCATGACTCGAACACCACAGATGGATACCGAGGAGTATCGACTGGATATGGAAATTCTTCCTAATGAATATTTCATCCAGGGAATCAAGGATCGTGTCGTGTATGTCCTTAAAATTACCGGTAAAGCTACGAAACCAGCTAACTGGGATTCACCGAATAGCTATCTGGCCACCTTTGGGGAATGGGGACAGGAGAAGATGAGGTTCATCATCGATTATGTTGGGTATAATACTTTCGACGAGACCTTAATTACGGATTACAGATATTATTTGCAGCTAAAAGCCCGGGAAAAGTTAGCCGAATATGAGGCCGTTAAAGGGCCTATCTATGAGGCCGACGGTACACGGGTAACATTCCCTGCAGCATCTTAAACATCTTAAAGATTGAAGACTATGAAACAAATAATATATTTATTTGCCATGCTGCTGGGTATATCTTTTGCAGCTTGCGTGGAGGACACCGGGAATTACAGTTATGAGAACCCGGATGTAGTTGCTCCTATTATCAAATCGGGGATTGACGAGAATTATTCTGTTCTCGTGCTGGAAAATTTGGTTATCGATCCGACTATTGAAGGAGATGAATCTCAATATGATTACGTGTGGTACGCTTTCCCGGGGACGGTAACGAGTAGTGCGCCTAATGATACGCTTGGAGTAAGTAAGAAACTTGATTGTACAATTTCGATGGAACCGGGGACCTATCAATTGGTGTTTAAAGTGACAGATAAATCGAATGGGACTTCAGCATTTTATAAATCGAAGTTAGTGGTAGCCAGTTTCTTCAGTGAAGGTTATTATATTCTCAAATATGAGAATGGATATACGGATGTTGATTTTATCGATCGTAACGGGGAACTGAACGTGGACATTCTTAAAACAATTAATGGTGAAAGTTTGTCCGGTAAACCGATACGAGGTACTTACGAATATAACCAATATGCATATTACGTGTATGATGCAGAAGGAAATAGAACGAGGAAGAACTTGCAACCGGCCTATATGATTTGTACCGATGAAGATTTGGGTATCTACGAGGGGACCAGTATGAAACAGTTGAAAAGATGGAATGATGCCTTTCTTGAAGTACCCGCTGTTAAAAAGCCGCAAGGCGTGTGGGCAACTACAAGTGGTTTTATGTTGATGAATAATAATGCTGTTCATTTTGCTTATCTTGGTGGTGGTGGCGGTGGACATTTCGGATACGCATATCCGAATGACGATATGCAGCTTAATTCGATGGTAACGGCAGGTAGTAGTAGTTGCTTGTGTTACGATGATCGTGCCGGAGAATTTGTCGGGTATTATGTGCAGAAACATTATCCGATAAAAAATGCGATTGAATCTGCTTCTCCGCTTTCCCTGAAACCGGTTGGTGAGGTGTACTTCACGAATTGTGATTTGATTTATATGGGGGTGCAACCTTATTCGTCGACTTCGGTAGGAGGAACGTATGCTATTGTGAAGGATCGTACGACTGGTGTGGCTTCTTTGTGGCAGATAAATGTCGGTGTCATGCAATATTATTATGCCGTGTATGATAAAGGTTATCGCGGATTGACGATTCCTGCATCATTCGATGTTGTAAATGGTAAGGTGTTTGCCGTACAAGGATATGGCGTTTTATCTACACCTCCGGCATATAGTGGTGTCATTTATTATTCGAAGGGAGATAATGTGGTACATTATTATAATCCAAGTAATCAGACTGAGAAGAAAAATATGATCTCTATTCCTGCGGATGAAGAGATTGTGTACATTGCACATTCTTCTGATCCGAGAACGGTGACTCCGGTGGATGTGTTTAGCATTCTTTCTAACAAGGATGGTAACTGGGTACTGCGAACATATAATCGGGAGGGAGCGACTCCTGATATTAATCCGAAGGCGGTTCATACCTATACGGGAAAAGGGGTCGCAAAGAATTTCATTTATCGAAATTCGGGTACTCGCATCACCTATTAATTTACTTCTGTTTAAAATAAAAATACCGGTATTGTTTAAGTAGACAATACCGGTATTTTTTAAGCAGGGGAGTCATTGCCAACTCCCCCAGATCCGATTATTTAATGTAGTTTTGTGCGAATTCACGTCCGGCACGTAATGCCTTCAAGTTCATCTCTACGACATCTGCACCTTTGCGTTCGAAAATTGCCATGATACCTTTTTCCAGGTATTCGAAGGGAATTTCGATGAAAGGAGAACCGGCTCCCATCATCACGAAGTTGCTGGCACGTACGTTACCTGCCGCTTCTTTAGCGATGCTGTCAGCGTCAATGATTACCTGGTGAGGAAGGGCTTTCAACGTAGCCATCAAGGTCTCAACTTCCGGGTAATTCGGAATATTGATGAATGGAGTAGCGTTCGTTACCACGTAACCTCCTTTTTTCAAGTAGGGAAGATAACGTAATGCCTCCATAGGCTCAACTGAAAGGATAATATCAGCTGTTCCTTTGGCAATCAGGTCAGAGAAAATCGGTTTGTCGGAGATTCTCATGAAAGACTGCACATCACCTCCACGTTGACTCATTCCGTGAGTCTCGGCTTGTTTCATGTACAGGTTATTGTTGAGGGCGGCAGACCCCAATGCTGCTGCGATAGAAAGGATTCCCTGTCCACCAACACCCGCTAATATAATATCTGTCTTCATAATTTTAAATTTTAAGTTTTAGATTTTAAATTGATTATTGAATCAATTTATTTTTTCTTTTTCTTAGCGTCTCTTGCAGCTTTCTGGATACAAACTCTTCTCGGGATGATTACGGATACACCCTTGTATTCGATCTCGTCACGGATGATCTTGCATAATTCATCGTGATTTTTCGGTACAGGAAGTAGAACACGGATATGTTCCGGTTCAACACCAATACCGCGACAGATAGATTCCAGATGTCCTAGTGCTGAAGATTCCTGACCTCCGGTCATGGAGATGGATTCATTATCGGAAATGATAATTGTGATGTTGGCTTTCTCGTTTACAGCATCCAGTAACCCGGTCATTCCGGAGTGAGTGAACGTGGAGTCACCGATAACGGATACAGCCGGGTATAATCCTGCATCTGCGGCACCTTTTGCCATGGTGATAGAGGCTCCCATGTCCACGCAAGAGTTGATCGCTTGGAATGGAGGAAGGGCTCCTAAAGTATAACAACCGATGTCAGAGAATACACGTGCATTCGGGTATTCGGCAACAACTGCATTCAATGCGGCGTACACGTCTCTGTGGCTACATCCCACGCAAAGGGCCGGTGGACGAGGTGCCACGATCTCCGGTACAGGCGATCCCTCGATAGAAGGTAATCCGAATGCTTTCGCTACGTGATCCGGGTTCAACTCTCCGTCTCTGGGGAGCGTGCCGTCCAAGCGTCCGAGTACACATTCTTTTTCCAAATAACCTTTCAATGCTTCCTCTACGATCGGGTATCCTTCTTCTAATACAAGTAATTTTTCGGTGCTTTCCGCCAACTTGGTGATCATCTTTCTAGGAAGAGGATATTGGCTTACTTTTACTACCGGGTAAGGACAGTTTCCACCGAATACTTCCATCAAGTAATTGTAACCGATTCCACAAGCGACGATACCCATTGATTTGTCTGCTCCGTCAATGTATTGATTGAAAGAAGAGTTATCGGATGCTTCTTCGAAAGCGGTTTGTTTCTCTAGTAATAATTTATATCTTTTTTTAGCGATAGCGGGAAGTAACACGAACTGGCGTTTGTCTTCCGGTAAATGCATTTCATTTTCAGCTTTAGCCTCTTTCGGTTCAACACCGGCACGAGAGTGTGCCAAACGAGTCGTGATTCTTAATAACACGGGAGTTCCCATTTGCTCTGACAGGTCGAAAGCGTAACGGGTCATGTCGTATGCCTCTTGCTGGTTAGAAGGTTCCATGATCGGAATCAAGGCAAATTTACCGTAAACACGTGAATCTTGCTCGTTTTGAGAAGAGTGCATAGATGGGTCATCGGCAGCGATAACAACCATACCTCCGTTAGCCCCGGTTATGGCAGCGTTCATGAAACAGTCTGCGGCCACGTTCATTCCCACGTGTTTCATACACACCAAGGCTCTTTTTCCTGCATAGGACATTCCTAATGCGGTTTCCATGGCTGTTTTTTCGTTAGCAGACCACACCCGGTGAACGTTACGGGCAATAGCCTGTTTCGATTCCTGAATGTATTCCGTGATCTCTGTTGAAGGGGTTCCCGGGTATGCGAACACGCCGGATATACCTCCGTCTATAGCACCTTGTGCAATAGCTTCAACACCTAATAATAGTTGTTTTTGCATAATTAAAAGATTATTGATTTAAGTTGTTTGTTTTGCTTAAAAGAGAGCAACATACCTGTTGCCAAAAGATGCCTAAAATTACTCCGGCGGAATTTTCATAGTCCCCCGAACAATTTGAGTACGCCCACGATGTAGGCTAAAACGAAATAATATTCTGATGGTTTATACATCTACTAAATATTTAAAACGTTTTCGTTTGTAATTCGCGACTAAATTAGTATTAATATTTAATAAGAACAAATATTTCAGATGAGAAGTATTCGTGTGTGGAAATTCTTTTACAAATTTATTTTTTCCAATCAGTACTGGTGGAGCTTGTTAGCCGGAATCACTTGGGAAAAGACTCTTGAATAATTATTTTTTTGTACTTGTTTTATAGTTTTTTTGTATATTCGTGGTTTATTATAACGGGGTATAATAAGGAACTTTTCATCAATTGATAATATGATATTTGATCGCTATAAAAAATCTTTTCCTGCAAAATTGAGTTTGTATGTGATTTCGGTCATTACAATTCTTTCTTTTGTTTTAGTGGGCGTATTTTATCATTACTCAACGGAAACGTTGTCGCAAGAGGCCGAGGATAAGATAGAGAGTATGGCTGCTCAGGCAAATTTACGTGTGAGTGCGTTATTGAGTAAGGTGGAAAAAATTCCCGAAAACTTGGGATGGATGATCGTTGAATATGTAAAGGAGCCGGATTCTTTGTTTGGTATCACTCGGAGGATTGTAAAAGATAATCCGGAGATTTTTGGTTGCGCAATCGCTTTTGAACCTTACTATTTTCCAGAAAAGGGACAATACTTTGCACCTTATTCATTTATGGTTGGAGATTCTGTGAAGACTATTCAAGTGGGAAGTGAAAATTACAATTATTTTGAAAAAGGTTGGTACAAAGGTGCGAGGGAACATCGGTACTGGAGTAAGCCCTATCGGGATGCGGGTGATCCGGATGTAATCACGACGTCTTATGCGGTCCCGGTTCATGGGGAAAAGAATGAACTAATTGGTATTTTATCAGTGGATTTAACCAATCGATGGTTGCGTGATCTGGTCGATTCGATTAAGCCTTACAAGGGTAGTTATACCGTGGTTATTGACAAGCAGGGACGTTATATCTTGCGCAGGGAAGGAGAGGTGATGATTGGCCAAAATATGTTTGAAACGGCAAAAGAGGCTCGGGATACAAATGTTACTATTCTGGTAAACGAGATGGCTGCCGGGAAAAGCGGTAGTATCATCGTGGACGATGGGGGAGTTCTGTCCTATGTGTATTACACGCCTGTGGTGGAAACCGATTGGTACATGGCGGTGATTTGTCCATACGATCAGGTATTTGGTAAGTTGAGCAAATTTAATATGTATCTGCTGGTTGGTTTTGTCCTGTTGTTGTTATTTGTTTATTTTATTTGTTTTGTGGCCGTGCGACGAATCACAAAACCATTGACGATATTTGCTGCTTCAGCCCGGGATGTGGCACAAGGGAATTTTAACACGCCGTTGCCACGTATCCGGTCTAAGGATGAATTAGGGGAATTGTATGAATCATTTCTTTTCATGCAGCAACAATTAACGGAGTACGTAGACCAGTTACGCCGGACAACGACAGCGAATGAAAAAATCGAGAGTGAGTTGCGTATCGCTCATGATATTCAATTGGGAATGGTTCCGAAAGAATTTGTTCCCACCTTTGGAGCTGAATGTATTGATATCCATGCCGTGTTGCATCCGGCTCGTCAGGTAGGAGGGGATTTGTATGATTATTTGATGCTGAACGAGGATGAGTTTGGTTTCGCCATTGGGGACGTTTCGGGGAAAGGAGTTCCTGCCTCCTTGTTTATGGCAACCACGATCAGCCAGATGCGATCTTTGGCTCTGCGGGATACCTCTTTGAATTATATCATGAATTTGATGAACCAGAGTTTAATTCGGACTGAGAACACGAGTATGTTTATTACTTTTTTTGCCGGGGTATTGAATCTAAACACGAATCGTCTGAGATTTTGTAATGCGGGACATCCTTACCCGTTATTGATTGCTCCGGATGGAACCGTGTCTTTCTTCAAGACGGCGGATAATTTGCCTTTGGGTGTTACGTCCGATTATGAGTACGAGGAGCAGGAATGTTATTTTGCTCCGGGGTCTCAATTGCTTTTTTACACGGATGGTGTGTCAGAGGCTCAAAACGAACAGTCCAAATTTTATAAGATAGATCGGTTATTTAACTTGGTGGTAAGTCATTCTCAATTAGCACCACGGCAAATGGTGGATAAAGTGGTTGGGGACGTGAAACGTTTTGTCGGAAAGGCAGAGCAATCGGATGATTTAACTGTGATGAGTTTCCGGCTTAACCCTCGCGGGAAAAAGAAAATAGAGGGACTTTTATAGTCCCTCCATGAAGAAAATAAAAATTGCACCTTATTTGGATCTCACTACGATGTCGACACATTCAGCCGTTGTAAAGAATTTCTTGGCAACTTCGTGAACTATTTTAGCGTTTAGTTTTTCAATCGGTTGCTCGAACATCACGGGAGAATCGATATCTTTACCTGTCTCTGCATAATATCGTAAAGCTTCCTGCCAATGGGCATTTCCTCGATTTGCCAGCATGTTGGTGCGCCCTTTTTTCATCATTAGCACCATATCTTCCACGTCTTCCTCGCTTACGCCTTCGGCTACAAGTTTGTCAATCTGCTCGTGGATGATGGCACGCATCCGGTCGCCTTGCTCCGTGTTGCTCTGGAAGTTGATGGCAATGGCTTGTGTGTGTTTCGGGTATGCGGTATAAGATGCGGCTACGTTTACCCCGTAGGCACCGCCCTCGTCTTCTCGGATAATATCTTGGTAACGATTCGAGAGTACGAAACGAATCACGTCCATAGCCAAATCCTCCACGGGTTTTAATTTTAGCGTGTTCGTGAACTCGATATTCGTCATGTACTTGTTGTCCGGAATATTGGCAGTGATGGTTTCCGTGATGGAACCTTCTTTCCTCAAGTCATGTTGCACGGCTTTCTCGATCCGGTGAATGGACGGGATAGCTCCCAAATATTTCGCCACCAGTTTTTGTGCTTCTTCCCGTTGGATATTTCCTACCAGATAAAAGGTAAAGTCCGAGGCATCTTGAAAACGATCATGATAGATGGAAACCATTTTATCGTAATTCATGGCATCGTAGAATTTGGCATCTTGTTTCCACAGGCGGGGAGAATCTTTTACCCGCAATTTTTGCATCTGTTCCGCTATCGTGTCATTCACCGTGCGGGGTGTGTTTTCTGCTTGTAGTCTGTTCAAGTACACAAACTTTTCAAAATCGTTCTGGTCGAACCGAGGATGCTCGAAGAGCAAATAAATGATTTGGAGTAGCATTTCCATTTCGTTGTTATCACACACGCCGCTCACGCCCTCGAATGTTTCCCCAAGCGTGATATTGGGCTGCACGTGATACCCTTTCAGTATTTCTTGCATCATTTGCACGTCATGTTTGTACAATCCGGAATACATGGCTAGGGTTGATAATGCCGAGGCTGATGGTAGATTTTCTGCCGGGAGCAATGACATCCCGCCGGAACTTTCGCCCAACAGGCTTACCTTGATGCCGTTCTGGTCGCAGAACTTGTAGTACACCTTGCAGCCGTTCGTTAATGTCCATTCCTCTGCATTCAGCATCCTGATCGGTTTCGTTTTCACGATCTTTCCGCCTTCTACCTCGTAATCCAACAAGGGAACCGCTTTGATTTCCTCGGTAGCCGTGGTGGCTTCAACGTCCTTGGCTGCTTGCATGATGTTCACGATTTCCTCTTTTGTCGGGAAATCATAATCCGGGTCGTTGCCCTGCATCATAAATACCCAGTTTTTACTGTTGTTATTCCACGAGGCAATCCAGTCTTGTATATCTTTTGCTGTGATTTTCAGTAATATTTCTCGTGACAAGGAGATGTCTTCCTCGATGCTTGTGATCGGTTTTCCTTCTAGGAAATTGTTCTGGTACATTTGCACGTATACCTCGTTCGGGAACTTGTCTTTGTTTTTTTCTGTCTCGTCCAGTCTGGAGAGATATGCCGTGATTTGCTCCTTTACTTCCTTATTGTTTATTCTATAGCGGTGAATGCGTTCCAGTTCTTCCATCAAATCTTTTAAGGCTTGCCGTTCCTTGTGCGGGTAAGCCTGCACGTGGATATTCCAGCGGTCGTAATTCCGCACCAATCCGCTGAATCCGACCATGGTCTGTACGAATGCGGGGTCTTGGGTTTCGATGTACTTTTGCAGGTATTTTTCCACGATTTGGTTGTAGAACAAGTTAATCAAATTTTCTTTCATCATCTCTTTTAGCGAGGCAGGCGGTGTCTGGCGTACCCGTTTGAGCAGCGTGATAGAAGATTCTGTCATTTCCTTGTCGAATACTTTTGTGTAGAACGGTTCGCTATTGTCCGGGATCTCGTATACCAATCGGGGTTTGGGGTTCTTTCGTTTCGGGATGGGATTGAAAAGATGTTGTATTTCGGTTTCTATTTTGGCAGCATCAATGTCTCCAACTACGATTACGGCTTGCAAATCCGGGCGGTAGAAATCGTTGTAATAAGCCCGTAATTCTTCGGGTGTAAAGTTGTTTATGATCTTTTCGCTACCGATGACGTTACGAGTGGCGTACTTGCTGTTATTAAAGACAAGAGGATCTGATTGTTCTTTTAGGCGAGCACCTAGATTGCGGCGCATCCGGCGTTCTTCCCGGATAACCCCCCGCTCTTTATCAATCTCGTCTGGCTTGAGCAATAAGAAACCCGACCAGTCCTTCATCACGAGGAGGCAGGAATCCAGTAACTTTGTGTCGTTTGTGGGGATTGCCGTCATGTAGTACACCGTTTCGTCCTGTCCCGTTTGCGCATTAAAGCGTGTCACTCCCCGCCGTTTCAGAAAATTGGGGATTCCTTCTTTGAAACTCTCGCTCCCGTTGAAAGCCATATACTCCAGGAAATGGGCAAGCCCGTTCTGGTTGTCCTCTTCCATGAGTGCTCCTACGTTTTGTACCAGATAAAAGTCTGCTTTCCCCGGTTGCATAGAGGTGTGGCGCACGTAGTAAGTCAACCCGTTGTCTAGTTTTCCGTGGCGGAACACGTTTGCACGATCTTGTGCGTGTAGTGTTGCCGGGGTAAACAATCCGATAATGCATATAAGGAGTAGTATTTTTTTCATAAGCCTTGTAACGATTGTTGGATACCTTGTTGGAGTTGTTGCATCTCCATTTTGTTCTCGATTTGTGCGCTCGCTAGGAATGCTTGGTTATAGGATTGTTTTGCTTTGGCGTTATCGCCTGTGTTTTTCAAGCAGTCCCCCATCATCATCAACAAGCGGGTACGATTTGACGCTCCCACGTTATCGAATGTCAAGGCTTTGGCGATCCAGTTGATGCATCTCCGGTAAGCGTTTTCCGACAATTTACCCTCGTACACGACAGCGATGTCTTGTAAGGGTTGGAAATAGTCGTTCAATTCCGTTTTGTCGCCTTTCCCGGCAAAATAGGCATCCATTTTCTTGAAGAAGGTGTTCTCGTCATGGCGATGCAGGCTGTACGTGGCATCGGCAAGTAACGTGAGGGCATTCTGAACCGAAAGATTCCCGAAAGAAAATTCCGAGTAAACATCTTTTAAATCCCCGTTTACCCGTTCCAGCCGTTTTTTGTAATTTAAGTCTCCTTTTTTACAGAGTTGGATAATGTATGTGTTATTCAAAGAAACCAAGTAGCGAGCCACGTTGTCTTTCCCGATTTCTTTGGCAAATTTTTGATAGTTCTGTGCCAGGTAATCAAAGATAGGGTCTTCTTTTGAAGCCGCACGGTGATACATCGTTAGCACTAGAAAGTCCGCTTCGTTTGCCATGTTCTCGATTTTTTTGTTTTTTAGGTATTCTGGGAAAAGACTTTCAATACGGGTTCCCCATTTCTGTTGATTGTATCCCTGTTGTGTAGCTATAAATGCGGGGGCTTCGATCAACAATTGTTGTTGTACATCGAGGTCATTTTTCTTCTTTTTGTATTTTTCGTACAATTGCTCGAAACTCAATTCTTCTCCCGTGGCAATTTTTGCCTCTTTAATAAGCGATTCTGCAGGAACGCTTCCCTGTACTCGGCGCAATTCTTTACCTACCCGACTGATAAACACCATAGTCGGTAACGCTGTTACGTTGTATCTTTTTGCGATGTCTTTGTTTTCTTGTGTATCCACGTCTACTTGTACGCATATGAAACGATTGTTGAAAAATTCTCCGACTTCTTTTTGCGTGAATACTTCGCTTGCCATCATTTTGCACGGTCCACACCATTCTGCGAAAAAGTCCACGAACAAATCCTTTTTCTCTTGTTGTGCTTTTTTTAGAGCCTCATCAAATGTACCTTTAAATAAGGTTATTTGAGCTGATAAGTTTCCCAATGTTCCTAGCATTAGGAACACAATCATGTAAAATATCTTTTTCATAGTTCTTTTTATAAGGGAGCTATTTTTACAGCTCCCTAAAGTAAAATTTATTGTTATTCTTCTGTGAGTGTTTCTTGAATGGGTGCATCCACTACGAAAGTGAACATATCATTCAGTATTTTAGTTCTTCCTTCATTCTCTATCTGTAATGATACCGTGTAATTTCCGGGAATGACATTCACGTCCAACTCCACGTAAATCGTTCCGTCACCCAGTACACCGACATGGTTCATAAACTTTTCGGCTTCACTCGTGTTTGTACTTTTTATCCCGATAACCGTGAAAAGTAAAGGTTGTGTACCTTGAACTCCTTCTATTTTAGCAGAGGTCCACGGGAGTTTATAGTCTATTTTTTGTTGGTATTCTGCGATTTGTTTTTTTTAGAATTTCCAGCGAACCTATACCCATTTCCGTTGCGAGATTTTCCAATGTTGTTTTAGCCTCATTCAAACTCTCTTTGAGTGCTGTGATTCCGAACTTATCATCGAGTTCTTTGTTTATTTGGTCAATGAGTCGTGTGTATTCTTCGAAACTAATTTCATCGTTCCAAAATTGCTCCTCTATATCAGTACCTCCTAGCTCGTCGTAGGCATCCCAATATTCATCACTTCCGTCTAATTTATCCTGCAATTCATCCAGTTCTTCTTCTAATCCGGCTATTTTATCTTGCAGTGTTGATGTGGCTGAGTAAAAATCTATCTCAATGACTTTCAACCTTTGTAACTCGCTTTTGGCGTTTGCAACAATGTGTAGCGTGTCGATCGTGTATTTGGCCGCATCTGATTCCAAGTAGCCGATTGTGATATCCTGACAAGCTAACAACAGCCAAGTGATACTTGTGGCAATTAAATATATTGTATTTCTTATCATGGCTTTGTATTAAAAATTGATCATTTTGAAGTCATATCCTAAGGCTTGAACTACGCCGTTGGTAGTTTGTATGTCCGAGGAAGCGATTCTCCAGTTATCAGCTGTTGACAGACGGCGTGCAATCCATAATTGTTTCTCGCCTTTCTTGCTTATACCGGCATAAGCTTCACTGAATACCCAGGTGAAAAGTTCTTCTTGCATGAAAAGAGAAGCGAATACTTTACCCTCCGTTTCTTTATAAGTTAATCCTTCGGGATCTTTTAAGCGTTTCCCTTCCGGTATATCTTTCAACATAATCCTTTCAGGGATAACTAATCTGTTCAAAAATGCAGCGCAAATTGCTGGAGGAATATCTGTCACTTGATACCAATAATCGCTATCTTTAATATCTCCTCCTTGTTCTTTAGCATCATCCATGGCTTTATTATGATCGAGTAGATATCTTACGATACAAAGGTCTGTTATCCCGAAAAATGTGATTTGTTTGTGTTCCCCGCTACCGTCAAAGAGTGATTTTAATCCGGCGTGTTCAATCATGATCATTGTGGAATCCCAATCATAAGTTTGGTTTTCGAAATATTCCCACATGGTACAGTTGTGAATACCGTTTGCTGTTCCCCCGTCAATATAATTATAGTCGGTACAAGAGCAGATATTGATCATGATCAATACCAAGGCTCCATAAAATAAGTTTGTTAATTTTGATGCCATAACCAGTAAATATTCTGAGTCATTAATGGATTGTTTAAAAATGCGTCGCTGCTTACCGGGAGATAAAGTGCTCCTTTTTTCACCTCGTCGTCTGTCAGGGTTTTGTAGTTTCCTATTAGTATATCCCGGAAATACTTATTTCTCACGATGTCATAGTAGCGATGTCCTTCTCCGAAAAGTTCTCGTTCCCGTTCTCGGAAAATTTCTCGTAGTAAATTCTTTTTATCTGTGAAACCTCTGTAGGTGTCCAAACCGGCACGTTCTCTAATCCGGTTCAAGTCAGACGCAGCTTCTGGCATTCCCAAATGAGCACGGCATTCTGCCCGTAGAAGAATAAGATCTGCCAGACGCCAGTATATACAATTCCCTTCCATGGCGATTAGTTTTGATTTAGAACCTTCTGTTATTTCTGGGTTCACCGAGTAAACTTTATCTCGCCATTTATTAATGAAGGCATGGTTGGGGGTGTAAGGAGCAGAGGCTCCTTCAATCGTAATTGCCTGTCCGAGATTCCACCAATACTCTTTACGTCGCAAATCTGTTTTATCAGGATATAAAGCATACACTGAATCTAGCAAAATGCGAGGGATGTCATCTTTATCTACTTTACGGGGATCGGTTTCGCTATACGGGTAATTAATCAAAGCGAATCCCGGGTAGTACATTTCAAGACTACTCGTGGCATACCAGTTGTCATCCTGCTCGTTTTTCTCGATACTAAAAATTACTTCTGTCAGGTCTCGGGATTTTCCAAATGTTTTTTCCACGAGGTCTTTCATACTCACGAGATCATAGAAACCGACTTTCCCTTCAATCACGAGGGAGGCTGACGCTTCTGCTTTTTTCCAATATTCCTCTTTGTCATAAAGTCCCCCCATCCATGCGTAGATGTTTGCGAGTAAGGTATGTACGGTTCCCAAACTAGCGTATTGCCTGCTATTGATGTTGTTTCCCTGTGCATTCGTCAATTTGTCAAAAGTAGGTAGGATCAGTGCGGCTTCTGCAGCCTGAATCGCTTCGGTAAGAATCGTGTTGATCGGACTTTTAGCTTGTTGTGAGGCATCTTCCGTACTGGGTGCAACCACTGCTTCTCCCCAGTCTTGTGCCAGACGGAAGTACATTAATGCTTTTACGAAATCTGCCTGTGCTAACCAAAAATCGATACGTTCTTGTGAAATATTCTTGAAACGGAATTGATTTTCATGTAGGAAATTAGTTAGGTAGATGGCCTTGTAATGAGTATTCCAACTTGTGCGTTTATCCATATCCCAAATAGCAGCGGGTTCTAATTTGCGATATGCTTCTCCGAATGTTCCTGCATTACTACAATGGAGTGCGCTCCAGTCAAAAAATCCCATCATTGTAGGAGCAATTACTGCTTTCTCGCATCCCAATATGGTCGTGAAAATGTCTTCCACGTCTTGTTCGCTATTAAAATAATTCCTGAAAGTAACGGATTCTTCCGAATTCACGTCAATCCAGTCATTACATGAGAACAGGGGAAAAAATAAGATAAAAATGAATATCTTCTTCATAGTCATTAAAAATTAACGGTTAGACCAATGGTGAGTTTCCGGGGAAGAGGATACCTGGACAAATAGTCGAGTCCTGATGTGAGATTCACGATTTCTGGATCAAGGCCTGAATAGTTTGTCAACATAAATAAATTCTCTCCTGTGATAAATAAACGAGCTCCGGAAAGTCCTAGTTTTTGGGCGATTCTTTCATGCAAGTTATACCCCAAAGTAAGTTGTTTTAAGCGAATCATATTTATTTTTTCGATGTCACAATCATATCGGCCCGTGTATTGTTCTCCAAGATTTTTGTAAAAGATGGCACGAGGATAGTCCGAGTTTTGACTGTCTGGGCCGGTCCATGTGCTTGCTTTGCGAATATCAAGCGTGATCGGATCTCCGGTTATATTAGGTTTAATGGCGATATCGTCATAAATCTTCAAAATATGTCTTCCTAAAGAATAAGTGAAAAATATATTCAAGTCGAATTGTTTCCATTTAATTTCATTGATAAATCCACCGTGAGCCAAGGGAAGGGGACTGGCTGCATAGTATTGATCACTGGAATTAATTCGTCCATCATTATTCAAGTCAGCGATTTTTCTTGTGCCTGCAAAAAATACAGCATTTTCCTCTTTCGTACGAAGCGGTATGGGGAGTCCGTGAGATTGCACGTAGTAAGGAACTTCGTCTATGGAATTGTAGTAACCCATGGTTTTGTAGGCCTTGATGTTGTATAGGGATTTCCCGATCACATTTCCCAAAAAGTCTCGACCATTATTACTTTTTTCAAATCTATTCCAGTTACGGGAGACGTTGAATTTTACCCGCCATTTTACGGCGGTTTCCCTGAATATATCAGCGGTTAGTTCTACTTCTAAACCTTCGTTTGAAACAGCTAAAGCATTTTGCCATTGGAATCTCAAATAATTCCAATTACCCGGAATATCTATCTGTTGTAATTGTCCTTTCGTGTAACGATAATAATAATCGCAAGTCAATTTAAAACGATAGTCTAAGAAATTTAAGTCTACTCCGATATCATATTGATCTGTTTTTTCCCAGCTTAAACTTCGGTTTAATACTCCTCCTTTAGAGTCTGGTTCCATACCTTGGTTACCTAAGATAGAGGTACCGGAACCACTCATTAGGCCGTGCGCCAAGTAAGGTTGGGAAAATTTTTGTCCCGATTGTCCCCAGCTAACTCGAATTTTTCCAAAACTTAACCAGTAGAGAGATTTCACGAATGACTCTTCTGTGAATATCCATCCCACGGCGACGGACGGGAATGTGGCCCAGCGACAGTCTTCTCCGAATACGGATGATCCGTCTCGCCGGATAGTTGTTTCCAGTAGGTATTTTTCCCTGTAGTCATACCGCAATCGACCGAAATAACTATTCATACGTTGTTCTTCCAAGCTGGATTTGTAATTGAATGCGGATTGCCAAACAGGATTGTTGTCTTTATCTGATTCGTTATTCATGTTTATCAGTCCACTGCCGTTACCCCATAGGCCCGTGGCGTAATGTACATAGTCGTTGGGCCCATCTGTGGCATCTCCTTCGTTCAAGTAGTTTTGCTCTTTTTGGAATGATAACCCGAATAACAAATCAAAGTGATGGTCTTGTTTTATTTTGAAATTATAAGTTAATAAATTTTCATTCAAAAGCGAGATGTTTCTCGTGATTGTACCTTTCGTGAATGAACGGTGAAAATTAGCATCTGTCGTGCTTGGGAAAAAGTTATTCTGGTTCTGTTGGTTGTAATCGACCGAACCGGATACTTGTAGTCTGAGGTTACGAATGATCTCATAATTTAAGGAAAGGTTATAGCGTAAAGAATAACTTTGATTTTTCTCGATACTAGAGTTTAACTCTTCCAGTAAGTATTTTTTCACGTATTCATTACCTGGTAACAGAGAGGATACTTTCGTTGGACTTACCGTGATACCTTCAATTTTGTTGCCTGTTTTACCTTTCCCTCCGCGGCTACGGTCACTATAAGAAAGGGATATCTGGTTGTCTATTTTGAGGCGTTTGGTTGGAGTCGCCGAGAGATTCGTGAGGACGTTGATACGTTCGAAATCACTACCTAATGCGATACCTTCTTCTTTATAGTAGCCGGCTCCGATCATGTAGTTCATCGTTTCGCTTCCACCACTTGCTTGTAAGTTGGCGTTATATACGTTTGCCGTGCGATACGTGTACTTCCACCAGTCCGTGGAATTGTTGTAAAATTCATTTAAACTATCTTGTAAAATATAGGCATTTTCTCCTCTTTCCCGGTTACCGAAGAAATAATTGTAAACAGGATAATTTCCATCTTTGGTGTAATTGTACACGTCTTCGTAGGAATTCGGCATAACCCATTTCCCATTTGCATCTTTGTATGGTTGTATTGCGTTACGTAGTGCCTGCATATTGTATTGACGTACCAATTGTCCGCCGCTACACGTGGGTGTTTTCGGTAGCCAAGAAGCGGAGTATGACACGTTGGCAGTGAATCGGGCTTTACCACTTCGTCCCTTTTTCGTGGTGATCAAGATTACTCCGTTTCCGGCACGAGATCCGTAGATTGCTGCAGAGGCGGCATCTTTCAAGACCTCGATAGATTCGATCATAGAAGGGTCAAGGTCAGAAAGTGTGTTTGAACCGGTGATAGGAGAGGTAAAAGCTTGCATCGGTACTCCGTCTATAACGTAAAGTGGGGTTCCGTATTGTCGGTCTTCGCCCTCGTCACCTGAGCCGACATTCCCTTTCGTGAAGAACGAGTTGTATCCCCGGATAGCCACGATAGAACCACCGCCACCGGGTGCTCCGGAAAGATTATTAACTTCTACACCCGCCATGTGCCCTTGCAACAGGCTTTCCAGACTGTGTGTCGGGAGTTCTTTCATCTCGTCGGCTTTAAGAGAGGAAATGGAACTGATTACCTTGCGGGCTTTTTGTGTACCGTAGGCAACAACTTTAACTTCGTCTAAACCGGATACATCGGGTTGCATCTTTACGATCACCAATTTACCATCCGTGTATTTTACTTTCTGGGGCTTATAGCCAATAAATGAAAATACGAGGGTACCTTTTGCTTGTGGTAATGGAAGAACGAAATGTCCGGCTGTATCCGTGGCCGTTCCAACTTTTGTGCTATCCAAAAGTACTGTTACCCCAGGCATCGGTTTATTGTTTTCATCCACGACTTTTCCTTGAATGATGAACGATTGTTTTTTATCGTCTTTCACTTGTTCCCGGAAAAGAATAATTGTTTTGTCCAGTACCCGGAACGAGAATCCCGTGTTTTTCAAACAAGTCGTCAACACTTCTTCAATCGTGGCTCCTTGCAGATTCAGCGTAATATTCGAGATCTTTTTCACGGCTACATCATCGAAAAAAAAGCTGTACTCCGATTGTGCGCGGATGTTGTTCATCACACTTTCGAGGGAAGCATTCTTAACCTTTAAATCTAGCCGTGTATCTTGTGAATAGGTGGCTGCTGAAAGGTGCATGATGCCGATAAATGTCAAGATAAAGCATAACTTCATAACTCTTACTTGTTTTTGCCATAATCCACCCGAGGAATGGCTGTTTTTGTCCATTTTTTTCATACATTTGTGATGTTTTTAATGAGAACTAGAAAATAGTTTGGGCATTTGATGTTGCGAGCGTCAGATGCCTTTTTTATTTTGCTTGAATAAAAACTGTGCGTTGATTTACTGTAAATATTACTCGTTCATTTTGTTCGATTATTTTTAGAATGGATTTGAAATCATCCGTTTTGTTCAGGTCTCCCGTGAACCGGATGTCTTTGGCTTCCGGGGACTGGTAGAAGACACTGAGATCATACCAGCGGGCGAGGATGTTGAACAAGTCTTCCAGCCGTGCATCACGGAAAGCGAAACGCCCGTCTTTCCATGCTGTGTAGAGGTACGTGTTCACTTCTTGTTTCATGAGTTTGGCGGAATTCTTTTCCAGCACTCCCTGTTCACCGGGAACCAGTTTGATTTGTTGTTTGTATTTTTCCGATTGCATGATTACGGAACCGGAAACAAGCGTTGTCTGCACGTCCCGCTCGTCGGGATAAGCCCGGAAGTTGAATTGTGTTCCCAGCACGGATACGCTGGCATGAGTGGAGACAACCGTGAAGGGCTTGTTCTTGTCTGGGGCTACAGTGAAATAGGCCTCCCCATCAAGGTAAACGACTCGTTTGTCACCCGTGAATTGTACTGGGTAGCGAATTTCCGTTTCGGCATTTAACCATACTTCTGTGCCGTCAGCAAGGGTAAGGAAATATTCTCCGCCACGAGGAATTTGTAAGGTGTTGAATATCGGGCTTCCTTGCGTACATAAACTATCTTCGGGTAGGATATAGGAGACCTTGTTGTTAGTGACGTTCACGATCATCCCGTTTTGTTCCTGTATCGGGGATAACGTGCTATCCGATAACGTGATTCGCTCGCCTCCACCCGTGATTAATACTGCCTTATGCTCTCCCGGCTTGATGACTTCTGAAATAGAGACAATAGTTTGCCGATCATTCTTTTGGAGTAGGAAAATACCTGCCGCCACGATCGGGAGAGTGAGTATTGCCGCGTAACGAATGATCGTTTTCATCCTTCTGTTCTTGCGGGTGCGTTGCCGTTTGGTGATGAAATGTTGATAATCGTTTTTCCAGTTGATTTGTTGGGATTCGACTATTTTTTGTTCTAGACGCTTTCCGTCTTTGAACTCGTCATAAATCTTTTTGTTTCTTGTAGAAACGGATAACCATTCCCTTAAGGTGCGTTGTTCTTCATCATTTGCATTCCCTTTAAGAGACGCTGCGATGATGCGGGCTAGTTGAAATATATTTTTCTCTTTTTGACTCATCTTTTCGCTCATTTGATAGTAAGTCCCCTTGAGCATAAAAAAGAGTGAGTCAAAAATGAATTATTTTTGAAAATATTGCAATATTGTGATTATAGTGATGGTAGTTTTCTTGTAAAGATGAGTGTGTTATTCGTTTTTAATCTTCCATTCCCCGATATTTCTTTTTTCGGCATTGAAATTAACTCCGACTTTCACGAGTTGTCGGCTGTCTGCCGTGTACGGAATCAAATAGCCCCGATCATCGATTTGTTGCAGGGCTTGTTCTGTGCTGCCATCTAGTTTGAATTCAAATACGTAGATGTATTTGGGAGTTTTAACCACGGCATCAGCCCGTCCGGTGGCACTACGTACTTCTGCATCTACAAACTGTCCCATGAGTTTGAAAACGAGATAGAACACGACTTGATAATGTCGTTCTGTCTGGGCATTTAACTCATAGGGGAAATCGGCAAAGAAGGCTCGTAACCGGGTCATGAAAGCATCGATATTACCTTGTCGGAGTTCTTGTACAAATTTTCCTATGTAAAAGCCGCGTTCTTCACCGGGTAGAGTGGTGTAGAAGGGCAATAAAAAACCAAGGAAACCGTATTTCACTTCTTCGTTTGGGAACCCTAGCATGTAGTTCCTAAATTCTTTATCGTATTCTTTAATCGTCAAGTAGCCGCTTTGATAAATCAACGGGATAGGATTATCGGTATTCATCCGGTATTCCGTGAAAGAAGATGCAGGTGCTTCGATTCCGTCAATTAATAAGCGTAGGTCATAATCACTCTTTTTCAGTAGTTCCACGAGGAATGTCGGGGTACCCGTTTGAAACCAGTAGTTACCGAATTCCAGTTTGTCGAAAGCGTTTAGCACGCTAAAAGGGTTTAACACACCCTCGCCATCCGGGTGGAAATGATAACCATCATATTGCCGGATCATTTCGTTCACAATTTCTTCCTCTGTTGATTGGTTTCTTTGTGCCATTTGATGGATTTCCGGTTCAAAAACAGCGGTTAATTCATTCGGAGTAATCCCACACAACGTTGCGTAGGAAAAATCCATACTGATGTCGTTTAGTTGGTTCAAGTCGCTGAACACGCTGACTTGTGAGAACTTGGTAACACCCGTCAAAAACACGAACCGCAGGTATCGGTCGGCACTTTTCAGTACACCGTAGAAGGCCTTCAGCGTCTGCCGATAGTTTTCCGTTAGTTCCGGGTTATTAATGGCTTGCAACAGTGGTTTATCGTATTCGTCCACCAACACTACAACCCCACGTCCTGTTTGTTCATACGCTCGCTGAATGACTCCGGCAAAACGTCTGGAGAGTGTAATTTCGTCTTTCCCTTCCCCGTATATGGTTTCCCATTGTGTGAGATAATTACTCAATATGGCGTGTAATTGTTCCGGGGCATCGTATCTCTCCGCATTCAGATCAAGATGCAGTACGGGATAAATTGTCCAGTCATGTTCCAGTTGCTCGATAGCCAACCCTTTAAATAAATCCTTGCGTCCATTGAAATAGGATTCGAAAGTTGAGAGTAATAAACTCTTCCCAAAGCGACGCGGGCGGCTAAGGAAACAAGGAACACTTTTCATTGCAATGTTCCACACTAGAGCCGTTTTGTCCACGTACAGAAATTCTCCTTGTCGTATTTTTTCGAAGGTCTGGATTCCGATGGGTAGCTTTCTGGTTATGCTGGTATTCATGGTCTTTATGTATTTAGTAACAAAGGTAGAGAATAAATTGTAAACGGGCAAACACAAATAATGGGATGAGGCTGTCTAAAATTCCAGTAAGAAAATGAGAATCCCGACGGGAATAATGTGTTTCAGTTGATCGTAAAGCAACTTTTTTCCGACCTGCTTGTGGGATTTGACGGTTTCGATGTTTAGTTGGAGTTGATGGGCAATCTCTTGATTGCTTTTACCTTCTAAAACAAGCAAGTACACTTTTTGGCATTGTTCCGGTAAGTTCTGAATGGCTTTTATCAAGAGAGCGTAAACCTCTTCTTCAAGAACACGTTCTTCGTAAGTTTTGGTTTCATCCGGAACCTCGCTTTGCATGTATTTCTGGTAGCGTCTTTTTACCTCTTCGTGGCGGAGATATTTCAGGCATTTGTGCTTGACCGTACCGTATAGATAGGCTTTTAGATTATCCACGTCATTGAATGTCTCTTGGGATTCGATTAACGAGAGAAACACTTCCTGCACAACATCTTTGTCTGTGTCCAAGTCGGGAATATAGCCTTTTGCAAATAACACCAAGGGCGTGTAGTGCTGTTCGAAAAGTTCCCGAACGATTTTTTCGTCATAGATGGAACTAGAATTTAAAGGTGTTATTGTTGCCACGTGTTATTATTTTACCGATATGAACGTGAATCTTTTTATTTATTAGTTGCAAATATAAACTAAATTGGGATATTTACAAAATATTGAATTCGTTTCTGCAACGGTTTCTGCTAGGCCGTATCATTAAAATTGCACTGGGACTACCTTCGTGTTAGGCTATCCTCATTTTACTTTTTCTTAATAGTTTCCTGATAGTTCATTTAGACCACGGAGCATTCATCCTGCATTCCTCTTGCATTCTTGTTCGATAAAATTGATTTTTGATACGATTATATTTGCCGGATGGCTCGGTCGTGTAGTATATTTATTTATTGGAGAGATATGCTTGCGTGACAGTGTACGTATGACGAGGGGATGACCAACTTATACGAAAATAGAGACAATTATTTTCAAATGAATAAAATATGTGTATCTTTACATCATGTTAAAAACTAGATTACAATCGGATTTGGTGTAATAAACAATCTGTATTTCTGATACAGGTTGTCCCTTCGCTTGCTTTCGGAAAGCTCTTTCCGGGGGTAATTTCTCTATTATTATAATTTGAATTTTTAATCCGTGTACAACGAGAAAAGTAAAATTATGCTTTTACGTGTATGCTTTATATTGATCAATCATGAGTAACGAAAATAATACCATTCTTGGAATAGACGTTAATTTAATTTGCGAATTCTTCTTGAATACAGAACGGCAGGGACCCGGAAGTCCCGAAGTAACGCTTAAAGCGTTAAGCTTTATAGACCATCTTACGGATCATTCCCGGATTGCAGACTTGGGATGCGGGACGGGAGGACAGACGATGACGCTGGCACGGCACACTCCGGGGCAGATTACAGGACTCGACTTTTTTCTGGGATTCGTGGAGCGTTTTAATCATAATGCTAGGGTGTTGAATCTCCAGGAACGGGTGAAAGGCATTGTCGGTTCAATGGATGCGTTGCCTTTCGAGGAGGAAGAATTAGACTTGATCTGGTCGGAAGGTGCTATTTATAATATCGGTTTTGAGCGGGGATTGAACGAGTGGCGCAAATATCTGAAGACGGGAGGATATGTTGCTGTTTCCGAGAGTTCGTGGTTTACCGAAGAACGTCCGGCAGAGATCCATGATTTTTGGATGTCCGTTTATGCGGAGATCGACACGATACCTAATAAAGTCGCCCAGATTCAGAAAGCGGGGTATATCCTCGTGGCGACTTTTATCCTGCCGGAGTATTGCTGGACGGAGAACTATTTTACCCCGTTAGTTAAAGCTCGGGAGATATTCAGCCGGAAATATGCCGGGAATAAAACAGTCGAGGAACTAATAAGTTTTCAGCATCACGAGGCTGAACTATACCGTAAGTACAAGGAGTTTTACGGTTATGTATTTTATATCGCTAAAAAGATAAAGTAATGATAGATTTAAATCGTTATGGTTGGAATGACAAGTTAAACCAACTGAAACAGGAATCGACGTATGGAACTCTCACACATGGGCGTGTCGCTATTGTACACCGGACGTGTTATGAGGTGGTTGCCGGGAGCGGAGTGTTCCGGTGCGAGTTGACAGGAAACATGATGTACGGGAAGTCGGATTTCGAATTACCCTGCACCGGGGATTGGGTGATCTTTCAGCCGTTTGATGAGGGAATGGGGATTATCGTGGATATGTTGCCTCGGTCACGTACTTTGTGTCGTAGGAAAATCGGAACGGTTGCCGAAAAACAAGCCATAGCGGCTCATGTTGACAAAGCCTTTATTGTGCAAAGTCTGGATGATAATTTCAATGTCCGTCGTGCCGAGCGCTTTATGGTTCAGATGCGGGAAGAAAATATTACTCCTGTACTGGTACTTAATAAAGCCGACTTGGGTTTTGATCAACAAAAAGTGGAAGAGCAAATACAGCACGTTATCCGGCAGATTCCGGTGTTTTACACGAGTATTCACGAGTCTCGGACGATTTCTCGTTTAAGGGAATTTATTGCGGAGGGGGAGACGGTCGTGTTTGTCGGTTCTTCGGGTGTCGGGAAAAGTTCTCTGGTGAATGCACTTTGCGAGAAATCCGTGTTACTCACGTTCGGAATAAGTCAATCCACGGGAAAGGGGCGCCATACTTCGACCCGTCGGGAGATGGTGTTGATGGATGGAGGCGGTGTCTTGATTGATACTCCCGGGGTTCGGGAATTCGGTCTTGCGGTTGATGATCCCGGTGCGCTTGATGAGATACTGGAGATTGCCGACTATGCGCAATCGTGTCGTTTCAAGGATTGCGAGCATATCAATGAACCGGGTTGTGCCGTGTTGGATGCGGTGAGTCGTGGCATACTAGATCGTCAGGTTTACGAGAGTTATTTGAAACTTCGACGGGAAACGTGGCATTTCTCTGCCTCCGAACATGAGAAACGGAAAAAAGAGAAATCTTTCACGAAACTCGTGGATGAAGTGAAGAAACGTAAGGATCATTTCTGATCCCTATTCACCTTCTTTCTGAATCCCTAGTTCTGTCGCTACTTGGAACATGTATTCCCGGGCTTCGGTAGGATTATTGCCGATAATGCCATCAAGGATTGCCTCTTTGATGGCATTTTTAATATCCCCGATTGCCTTACAGGGGGGGAGTTGGAATGTTTCCATAATCTCTTCCCCGCTGACAGGAGGTTGAAAATTCCGGATGGCATCCTTTTCTTCGACTTCTTTCAGTTTTTGGCGCACGATCTGGAAGTTTGCCAGAAATCGACGCACTTTCTCTTCATTTTTAGAAGTGATGTCCGCCTCGGCAAGAGTCATCAGATCGTCGATATCGTCCCCCGCATCGAAAAGCAGGCGGCGTACGGCTGAATCCGTTACAATGTCTTCCGAGAGAACGATCGGGCGCATATGCAGGCCTACCAGCTTTTGTACGTATTTCATCTTCTCGTTTTGGGGAAGTTTCAAGCGGTTGAATAATCTCCCGACCATACGTTCGCCCACGTGGTTATGCCCGTAGAAAGTCCACCCTTGTCCCGGAATGAATTTCTTGGTGACCGGTTTGGCTATATCATGCAGTAAGGCTGCCCAGCGTAACCACAGGTTATCGGAAACACGACTTACCGAATCCACGACAGTCAGCGTGTGGTAAAAGTTATCTTTGTGTCCGATGCCATCCACGTGTTCCACGCCTTTTAAAGCGGATAGTTCCGGGAAGAATACTCTCAACAGGCCGGATTGTTCCAGTAATTTTAATCCCACGGAAGGTTTCGGTGAGGCCATGATCTTGTTGAACTCGTCCATGATGCGCTCTTTGGAGACGATTTTCAATCGATCCCGATTTGCGATGATACTTTCAAATGTCACGGGTTCGATCGTGAAATTCAATTGTGAGGCAAAACGGACGGCCCGCATCATACGCAAGGGATCATCCGAAAACGTGATAATCGGATCGAGGGGAGTTTTTAATATTCCATCCTCTAAATCCTGAAGTCCCCCGAACGGGTCAACCAGTGTCCCGTAGTTCTCTTGGTTCAAGGATATGGCCAAAGCGTTGATCGTGAAATCACGCCGTTTCTGATCGTCATCGATGGTTCCTTCTTCAACAATGGGTTTACGAGAGTCCAGATGATAGGATTCCTTGCGGGCTCCCACGAATTCAATCTCAACTCCTTTATAGCGGAACATGGCAGTTCCGAAGTTTTTGAACACGGAAACCGTTAAATCACCGAGTTGCTTGGCAGCTGTCTCAGCCAATTCTATTCCGCTCCCCAACACGACAATATCAATGTCCTTGGAGGGGCGTCGTAATATCAGGTCGCGCACGTATCCCCCGATAACGTAAATTTCCAACCCCTTTTCTGCCGCGATTCCGGATAATATTTTAAAAATAGGATGAGTTAACTGCATATTATTTATTTTGTGTGCAAAATTATCAAGTTATCTTGTACAGACCAAATAAATTGTTTCGGATTTGTCCGGATTACCCTTTTTTCGATATTTTTGTGACCTATGTATTATTGAGATGAAAGATTATGGATAGAGTGAGACGATTTGCGGCATTATTCGATATGGATGGGGTGGTGCTTGACACGGAGGGGCAGTACGATAATTTCTGGCGGGAACAGGGGAAACGTTACCATCCGGATATGCCGGAATTTCATAAAGTAATTAAAGGGCAGACGACTGAACTGATTTTGAAGAATTATTTCGAAGGTGATGTCGCTTTACAACAACAGGTTTCACGGGAACTTGACGAATTCGAGCGTTGGATGAATTTTCCTTACTTCCCCGGGGTGGAACAATTTATCAGGACGTTACAGAAACATGGGGTGAGAACGGCCTTGGTTACCAGTTCAAATAATAAGAAAATGGCTTACGTTTTGAGGGTTCACCCGGAGTTTGCCGAGTTATTTGAATGTATGATCACGGCAGATAAGATTACCCGGTCTAAACCGGATCCGGAGTGCTATTTGTTGGCAGCACGAGAGTTACAGATAGAACCGGATGATTGTTGTGTCTTCGAAGATTCTTTTTCCGGGATAGAGGCCGGACAGCGTGCGGGGATGAAGGTTGTCGGTTTGGCAACCACGAATCCGAGGGAGAAGATACAGGACAAAGTCGATCGGGTGCTTTCCGATTTCACGGGATGCGTGTATGACGAGTTTGTTAGCTTGATGGGGAAGTGAGTCGAAGGTTTATAAACCTTCGACTTATTATACGATCCCCGAGAATCCCATAAATGCCATGGCCAGTAATCCGGCTGTAACCAGTGCGATAGGGGTTCCTTTCATTCCTTGAGGAATGGAGGATAGTTCCAGTTGTTCCCGGATTCCGGCAAAGATGGTTAAGGCTAATCCGAAACCTAAGGCGGTTGAGGCTGCAAAAACAACGGATTCCAGTAAGTTATAATCTTTTTGAATCACCATGATGGCCACACCAAGCACGGCACAGTTCGTCGTGATCAAGGGTAGGAAAACTCCCAATGCTTGATAAAGCGACGGACTTACCTTTTTCAGAATGATTTCTACCATCTGAACGAGGGCGGCAATGATTAGGATAAACACGATGGTTTGCATGAATCCGATGCCGAACGGGTCAAGTACGGTTTTCTGTACGATAAACGTTACCAGGGTTGCCAGAATCATCACGAACGTAACGGCTCCTGTCATACCGAGTGCCGTGGGTACGCTCTTGGAAACCCCTAGGAACGGGCAGATTCCCAAGAATTGTGCCAACACGATATTGTTGACAAATACTGCGGCTATAAATATAAAAACGTATTCCATGTTTCTAATTTTAGATTTTAGATTTTAGATTGCTTTTTCAATTTACGATTTACAATCTAAAATTTACAATTAGTTGGTTTTTCTTATTCTGTTGATAAAAGCGATCAGGTAACCCAAGGCGATAAACGCTCCTGGGGCCAAGACGAAAACGAGCATTCCGTAGTTTTCATTGTAGAGAGTCATGTTGAAGAACTTTCCACTACCCAGAATTTCACGGATTGCTCCTAATATTGTTAAAGCCATGGTGAAACCGAGACCGATGCCCAAACCGTCCAGCATGGAAGGAAGGGCTTTGTTCTTGGATGCGAATGATTCAGCTCGTCCCAACACGATACAGTTCACCACGATCAACGGAATGAATAATCCCAACGATTCGTGCAAGCTCGGCAGGTAAGCTGCCATACACATATCGACCACAGTAACGAATGCAGCAATGATCACGATAAAACCGGGAATCCGGATTTTGTCGGGAATCAGGTTTGCCACGAGCGAGATGGCCAAGTTGGATAGTACCAGAACGAAAGCCGTGGCTAATCCCATCCCCAAGCCGTTAATGGCGGAGGTGGTCACTCCCAGCGTGGGACACATCCCGAGCAGGAGTACGAAGGTCGGATTTTCCTTGAAGAACCCTTTGGTAAAAGTTTGCCAGTTGTTCATATCTTTATTCTTTCATTGATTTTACGTGTTATTTTGCGGATTCTGCCAATGCTTTTGCCGCCCGGTTTACTGCATCTAGGAAGGCTCGTGATGAAATCGTTGCGGCCGTGATGGCATCCACGTTTCCGCCGTCCTTTGAAACCTGAAGTCCTTGCGTACCCGGGGTTTTTCCGGTAATATCCCCTTTGGCACCTTTCACGAACCATGTGTCCATTTTGGAACCTAATCCCGGGGTTTCTTTGTGGCTTAGCACGGAGTAGTTATATATGCTCCCGTCCGGGGTGAATCCTACCATAAGTTCAATAAGCCCGCCGAACCCGTTATTCGTGAATGTTTTAATGGCCGTCCCCACGAGTTGCCCGTTTGCTTTGGCCGGATAGAATTCTAATTCACCTCCATCTACTTTCACGATCTGTTTTTCCGTCATCGGGTCATTATCGAAAGCGGGAACCACGGCACGAATGGCCTGTACTTGTTTTTCAATTTTTACTTTTTCAATCAACCCGGACGTGAGTGAGTTCACAACTCCCACGGCGGCAGAAGAAACCAGTGTTACCAAGAATAACACCAGTACCATATTTTTGAAGCTTGATTCTAATTTCTTTCCCATCAGTTTAGATTTTAAATTTTAGATTTTAAATTTTAAATTCCATTTGTAAGCAATTTACAATCTACAATTAGTAAATTTAAAATCGTCGGGGTTTACAATATCTATTTATCAGCGGTGTGAATCCGTTCATGATCAGGATGGCGAAAGACATTCCTTCCGGGTAAGCCCCGAATACACGGATGATCACGGTCAATAGTCCGATACCGACACCGTAAATAAGCATTCCTTTATGTGTCATGGGTGAGGTTACGTAATCCGTTGCCATAAAGATCGCTCCTAACATCAAACCTCCTGTAAAGAGATGGAAAACCGGGCCGGCAAATTGTGCGGGATCGGCTAGATTCAGTATTCCGGAGAATACGATAACCGTGGCAAAGATAGCTACCGGGATGTGCCAGCTGATGATCTTCCGGATTAACATATAAGCAAATCCTAGTAAAAGTCCGATAGCGGCTACTTCTCCTAAACTTCCCCCGATGTTACCGAGAATCAGGTTGCTGGTAGTGATTCCAACTGAAGATAGTGTGTCACCGACGGCTTGTCCGTTCTTGACGGCTTCTTTCACGAGTGCCAGAGGGGTAGCTCCGGTTACGGCATCAGCCGTGGCGAACCCGTTCGGTACGGGCCAAGTGGTCATTTGTACCGGGAAAGAGATCAATAGGAAAACACGACCTACGAGAGCCGGGTTGAAAATATTGTTTCCTAATCCTCCGAAACTCATCTTACCGATACCGATGGCAACCAACGCCCCGATCACCACGATCCACAAGGGAAGGGAGGATGGAAGGTTAAATGCCAGCAATACTCCCGTGATGATGGCTGATCCGTCCCATATTGTGGGGCGTTGCTTCATGAGGTATTTTTGAATAACGTATTCGAATACAAGGCAGGCAGCTACCGAGGTGAGGGTTACCAGAATGGCGCCTAACCCGAAAAATACGATAGAAAAGATAAACGTAGGTACTAACGCGATAAGTACGCCGTACATGTTTTTTTCTATCGAATCCCCGCCGTGAACGTGGGGGGAGGGGGATATGGTGAAATTACTCATATAAAATATTTTAGATCTTACGAATTTTCATTCTAAATTAATTTTTTATTTCTTTCTCGACCGAATCATTTGACCGGTTCTGGCTTTTGCCAGACGGATCACATCAAGCAACGGACGATTTGCGGGACAGGTAAAACTACATGAACCGCATTCAATACAATCCATGATCTTTTCCGATTCCAGCATCTCCAGCTTGTTGTGTTCACCAAGCACCATCAAATAATAGGGTTCCAATCCCATGGGGCATACGTTAACGCATTTCGAGCAACGGATACAGTTGCGATATTCTTTGCGGGTAGATTCCTCTTGACGCATCAGTAGGATGCCGCTCGTGCCTTTTGTAACGGGAATGCTTGTGTTGGTTAGGGCTTTCCCCATCATGGGACCTCCTCCGATCACTTTACCCGTGTCTTCAGGTAATCCCCCGGCGGCCTCGATCAGTTGTGAGATCGGGGTTCCGATGCGGCAAAGGTAGTTACCCGGTTCTTTTAATGATTTTCCGGTAACCGTGACTACCCGTTCGAACAAGGGTTTGTGTTTCATAACAGCTTCGTACACGGCATATACCGTTCCCACGTTTTGAACCACGGCTCCGACAGCAATAGGTAGTCCGCCCGATGGTACGAATTTTCCCGTGGTCGCTTGTATTAATTGTTTTTCACCTCCTTGCGGGTATTGTATTTTTAACGGGCAGATTTCGATTCCGTCCGCCAGTCTGGCAAGCTTACCAAGTTCTTCAATGGCGTCCCGTTTATTATTTTCGATTCCCACGATCGTGCGTTTCACGCCGAGGGCTTTCATGATGAGTTCTATACCCATGATTAATTCCTTCCCATGTTCCAGCATTAAACGATGGTCAGCCGTGAGGTAAGGCTCACATTCCACACCGTTTATGATCAGTACTTCGGCGGTACTTCCGGGAGGGGGGGATAGTTTTACTTGTGTCGGGAAGGTGGCGCCACCCATACCGACGATTCCTGCTGCACTGATGGCTGCTAGTATTTCTTCTTTCGTGAATGTACCGGGTTGCTTGTTGATGGGTTCTTTTAGGATATTTTCGTCCCATTCGTCACCTTCCACCTTAATGGTAACAGCCGGGCGGGGATACCCGCTGGCATCGATCACGGGATCAAGTGACATGACGGTTCCGGATACGGAACTGTGTATGTTTGCTGATATGAAACCGGCAGCTTGACCGATGATTTGTCCTACTTTTACTTGATCTCCTTTTTTCACCGTGGGAACGGCAGGAGCCCCGATATGTTGTAATAATGGTATACTTACTTGTTCGGGGAGGGGAAGCGTGATGATTTCCCCTTGTGCTGATAATTTATTTTCTGGTGGGTGAACTCCCCCAATTTTAAATGTCTTAAGCACGGTGTATTAGTTTTAGGTGTTAGATTTTAAATTTTAGATTGAAAAACTAATGAACTTTTAAATTTTAGATTTAGATTTCTTGATTTTAGATTTATTCATCGTTAATCGTCATTCATAAATCGTCAATTAATTCGTTGCAGTTTTCAACTGGTCTGCAGGTTCGGTGATTTTCCGGGGAGGAAAATTAACCTCGTGGATTGCGTGTGTCGGGCAAACACTGACACATTTCCGGCAAAGTCGGCACTTGCGGAAGTCAATGTATGCCAAGTTGTTTTCTAACGTGATGGCCTCGAATGGACACTCTTTCACGCATTTCCCACATCCGATGCAAGCTGCTGTACAGGCTTTACGGGCAATGTTCCCTTTGTCCTTGTTCACGCAACAAACGAAAACTCGTCGGTCTTTCACTCCTTTGTTTCGCAATTCGATGATATTTCTCGGGCAGGCCTTCACGCAAGCTCCACATGCCACGCATTTCTCCTCGGAAACGACTGGGAGACCGTTTTCGTCCATGTGAATGGCGTCGAACGGGCAGGCTGTTACGCAATCTCCACACCCGAGGCAACCGAATGTACAATCGGTTTCTCCCCGGTAAAGGGAATGTTCGATGGCGCATGATTTGTAACCGTCATATTGACTGGTACGTTGACGATGGTCACACGTGCCGTTGCATCTTACCACTGCGATTTGTGGAGTTTGTGCAGTTACTTCCATACCCAAAGCAGCGGCAACTTTCGTCATGGTTTCCGCACCTCCAACCGGACAAAACAGTCCATCCAATGAAGTCGCCTTTACCGTGGCTTCTGCAAATCCCCTACACCCGGGTTTGCCACATCCTCCGCAATTAGCTCCCGGTAATATGCTTTCCACGGTATCAATTCTAGGGTCTTCCTCGACCTTGAATTTTTGTGCAACAAAATAAAGAATCACGGCAGATGCGATTCCAATAGCGCACAAAGAAATAATGGTGTAAATAATGGTAGTAGTCATCATAAAGGTGTTTGTTTTGTCTCCTCTAGTTTGTAATAACGCCCGTAAAGTTATTATTTTTTTTCTAGGTTATGCTATTTTAACCTTGAATTTTATTTTTTTGGCAAACTTGTTTCTTAATAAATAAAGAACAATAAAATATACTGTTGTAGTCGTTAGAGACAGCGTTGCAGCTAGGACTTCACTGGTCCCGGCAAGAATTAACAAAGCCAGAACGGCGATTATAAGGATGGAAGGAACGATGTATGCCAGTAGGACGGAAAGCATGGCATTTTGGGTACTGGCACTGACGATTACTTTATCACCGATTTTCACATCTTCATTTGGTTTTTCCGTCGTGATACTTTTCAGAGCCATTTCCGACATGCCGCAAGCTCCTTTGGCGTGGCATCCTGCACAAGCTGTTTGGCTTTGTATGGTCACAATAATAAAGGTTTCAGCCACCTGCGTCACGATTCCATCATGTTCTATTGTATTTTTTGCCATAATATGATTTTTTGAATAGAACAAATATAATGATAAAATAAAAACCATCCTGCAGCGAGGATGGTTTTCATTTTTTTATTTTTTACGCATGAAAATCTGAATCGGTACACCCGTGAACTTCCAGTGTTCCCGGATTTTGTTTTCCAGGAAACGCTTGTAAGGTTCTTTCACGTATTGCGGTAAGTTGCAATAAAATGCGAAAGTTGGGGTTTTTGATGGTAACTGTGTCACGTATTTTATGCGGATATATTTTCCTTTCAAGCTGGGGGGAGGGAAGTTTTCGATCTCTTCCAGCATGATGCGGTTCAGTTCGGATGTTTTCAGTTTTTGTTTTCGGTTTTCGTAGGTCTGGATGGCTGATTCAAGCGCTTTCAACAGACGTTGTTTTGTGAGAGCCGAGGTGAAAATGATTTCCACGTCGTTGAAGGGGGCCATTTTTGCCCGCAGTTCTTTCTCAAAATTGATCGTCGTTTTGTTATCTTTCTCAATCAGGTCCCACTTGTTTACGAGGACTACCACGCCTTTCTGGTTACGCTCGATGAGATGGAATATGTTCAAGTCCTGAGATTCCATTCCCCGGGTAGCATCAATCAGTAGCATGCACGCGTCACTGTCTTCGATGGCACGTACGGAACGCATCACGGAATAGAATTCCACGTCTTCACTGACTTTCGCTTTCTTGCGTAATCCGGCAGTGTCAACTAGTAGAAAGTCGTGTCCGAAACGATTGTAGCGGGTTGTAATCGTGTCACGAGTTGTTCCGGCAATATCGGTTACGATATTACGTTCTTCCCCGATAAGGGCGTTAATGGTGGAGGATTTTCCCACGTTGGGACGTCCTACGATGGCAATTTTAGGAAGCTCTTCCATGTTTTCAATCGGGTCGGTGGTGAAGTGTGAAACCACCTTGTCAAGCAGATCACCGGTTCCCGAACCGTTGATAGAGGCTACGGGAAAGATTTCTTCTCCGACTCCCAGTTTATAGAATTCGTGTATATCGTAAAGACGTTCTCCATTGTCTACCTTGTTTGCCACGAGGTAGATGGGTTTGTTGACTTTCCGAAGCATACGGGCGAAACTGTGGTCCAGATCGGTAATACCGAGTTCCACGTCGCAGACGAACAGGATCACGTCGGCCTCGTCCATGGCGAGTAATACCTGTTTGTTGATCTCCTCCTCGAAGATGTCCGAACTGTTGGAGACGTATCCTCCGGTGTCAATCACCGAGAATTCTTTGCCGTTCCACTCTGATTTTCCGTAATTCCGGTCACGGGTCACCCCGCTTTCCTCGTTCACGATGGCTTTCCGACCACCGACTAAACGATTGAAAAGTGTTGATTTTCCCACGTTGGGACGTCCTACTATTGCAACAATATTACTCATTGGAAAGATAAAAGTTAAAAGATAAAAACTAAAAAATTAAAGTTGTTTGTAACCGAAGCGTTTCAGGTCGTTTTCCTTGTTCCGCCAGTCTTTGAGGACTTTAACGTATAGGTTCAGGAATACTTTTTTCCCGAAGAAGGCTTCGATGTCAACACGGGCTTCCGTGCCGACTTTTTTCAATGCGGCTCCTTGATGCCCGATGATGATACCTTTTTGGGAATCCCGTTCCACGTTGATCACAGCCATGATGTTGATACGTTTGGCTTCTTCCTTGAATTCCTCCACGACAACCTCGACGGAATAGGGAATTTCTTTATCGTAGTTCAATAAAATCTTTTCCCGGATAATTTCGGTTACGAAAAAGCGTGCCGGCATATCGGTCATTTCTTCTTTGTCGAAATAAGGTTCTCCCACGGGTAACAACTCCAGAATTCTCTTGTATAGATTGTCCACGTTGAAATTCTCGGTAGCCGAGATCGGGAATATTTCAGCTCGCGGGATGATCTCTTTCCACTTGTCGAACAAGGCATCCAGTTTATCCGGAGTGGTCAAGTCAATTTTGTTCAACACCAGAAGGATGGGGACCTCGCTTTGCTTCACTTTCTCGATAAAGTCTGCGTTCTTCTCGATATTCTCCACCACGTCGGTGACGTAGAGGATGATGTCGGCATCGATAATGGCGCTTTTCGAGAAATCAAGCATGTATTCCTGCATCTTGTAACTGGGTTTCACGACACCCGGGGTATCGGAAAACACGATCTGAAAGTCCTCCCCGTTCACGATCCCCTTGATCCGGTGACGCGTGGTTTGGGATTTGGACGTGATAATCGATAATTTCTCCCCGACTAGTCGATTCATCAAGGTTGATTTCCCCACGTTGGGGTTTCCTAAGATATTGACAAAACCTGCTCTGTGCTCCATTTATTTAAAAATTAATTGGACACAAAGGTACGATAACTAATTGAAAATTGAAAGCCTAAACGAAAATGTGCGGGTCTATTTTTTGTTTTGCTTGTAGACATAAGTGATTTTCTCGCTGTCCGCCGGGTTCGTCTTGCTCGTTTTACTGGTCCATGCTCCGGTTTGGTCGTAAGTATATTGGTAATTAGGATTGATCGGGTTGCCGAATTCATCGTAAGTTAGAGTCATATTACTTGTTATTTTTTCGTTTTGCAGATTCTCTTTCACGTAGGAAATGCTTGTGAGGTAACCGAATGAGTCGTAAATATAAAGTGTGACTTGTTTCGTGGCGGGATGGTCGGTATCCGGTCGGGTGTTTATCCATGTTTTACCGGAGAGACGCCCTTGTGGGTCATAAGTGTAGTCTGTTTGGGCGCAAATCAGCCCGTTCCGGTATTCTTGGGTTCGATTGACCTGTCCTCTGTGATTGTAATAGTCAATAGTGTTTTGCCTGTGACTCCACTTGGTCGTTTTCATGACGGGATGGGAAGTCGTGTCATACTGATAATTGCTCAGGCATATGGTTGCTTTAGCGAGGGAATCAATGGTTTCCTCCTCGTAACATTTACCGAGGTCATTATACTTGAATGTCGTGACAATCAAGTTTAACGGTGTGGTAGTTGTGGAATCTTTTTGCAGTCGAGTGCTTTGAATGATCCGTGTCAAAAGCCCTTGAGGGGAGTAGTGGTATGTGGTGATTGTGAGCGAATCATGGTGAATTCTGGTTTCCCGAGTGATGTTAATTCCGGAGTAACAACGGGTGATGGTAGGGGATATGTAAGTCATCGAGTCGATAAATTGTTTCCTTAACTGTTGGGCTTTATCCCGAAATGACTTGTATTTATGTGTTTGGAGGTAAGTCTTGATCAACGGGAGGCGTGGGAAAGAATCAACTTGCGAAACAAGGAGGATCAGGTCTATGCTGTCGTTCGTGTATTCCACTTGTGGCAGGTATTTGCGGTTACATCCTGCCAGATAGGGACATTCGATATAAGCATGGATACAATGTTTTTGTGAATCCGGAGAAGTGGCCGTTTGTATCGCTTTGAACAGGCAGTCGTCATAGAGTTTTTGTACTTCAGCTAGGTAGGGACGCAGTTCCTTGGAGTTGGCGTAGAATGTTTTTAGCGTGGTGTCATTGAAATAACAGAGAATGGTTGAATCGTTTTGTTTGTTGAGAATGGCTTTGTACAGCAGATCATTATATATGTTGGCCACCTCGACATAATTGTATTCGTTAGGGAAGTCTTTGAAATAAGTGTTGCATTTTACCTGTGTAGGGTGGGCTTTCAGGTCTACATACTGTACTTTTTCCTTTAGCCGGACGATGGCCCCGTAAACGTCGGGGTCCATATTGTAATCGTATTCCTTTATTTGTGCAAGTACTGTACGGGAATCTTCAAGTTGGTCCTGGGAATAGGTAAGCAAAGCAAGGATCGTGGAGTCTGCTTTGTGACGGAAAAGGTTGACATTCAGGTTTGCTGCTTGGCGGAATGAGCGTAGTCGGGCGCCCCCGTCCTGTTGCTGGACGGCCATACTACTTTTCAAGTACGGCTCGATGGCATTAACACGAGGAGTCAGTAACAGTTGCCTAAGGGCATCGGCCAGAGAGATTTCATTTTTGTAGGCATCCATGCTTTTGGTGTCCATCCGTTCTCTCAATCGGTCGTACTTGTCTCCTTCGGACCAGGCGATGTGTTGATATAGTCTTTCCACGCGGTTCTGTTTTTGTGCCCGTGCATTGGTGCAAAAAGTGATGGTAAAAATCGTGAAAACGATCATCGTAAGGTATGAGTTTTTCATAGTGATTAAAATTTATGTAGTTCTAATATAACGTTTGGCCTAGAATATGATGGAAACCGGGCAGTGTACACATTTTTTAGAAGAAAATGTGCGTTGTTCTTGCTTGGTTTTCTTGTTGTTAACGTATTTTCGTTATCTTTGTTGTATAAAAAAATTGAAATAAAATTATGATTGTAGACGTACTGGCTAATAGCGAACGAATTGAGGGGTTGAACCCGTATTTTAAAGTTGTCTTTGACTATATAAAAACGCATGATTTGGCAAGTATGCCCGTGGGGCGAATTGACATTGACGGAGATAATGCCTATCTGAAAATTGAAGATGCCAAAGGACGGAAAACCGAGGAAGCCGTGTATGAACGGCATGATAAGTATATCGATATTCAAATGCCTTTGAGTATGCCGGAAAGCTATGGTTGGAAAGCTCAAAGTTTATTGGGCGAAGAACAGGCACCGTATGATGTCGCGGGTGATTTTACTTTTTACCGAGACCCGGTGGAAATGGTGTTCACGTTATCTCCCGGTGAGTTCGTGATCTTTTTCCCGGAAGATGCTCATGCTCCTTGTATCGGGGAAGGGGTAATTCGGAAGATGGTGGCGAAAGTCAGGAGAATTGAGAATTGAAAATTGAGAATTGAAAATGAAAAAAAGATATAAGATACTTTTGACGGTTGTGGTGGTGCTGGGGATTGCTTATTTCTGTCTGCCTTATTATGCACGGCAGGCGTTGTTGTACTGGTACCCGTCGATAGATGATTTGTCGATGTTTGACAAGCATACGGTGAGGAAGGCTGATACGTGTTGGACGTGGGGGATTGCCAAGGATTATAATACCTATGAGTTGAGCCCGGAGGATGATGCCTACTTGAATGATTTTCGTACAGTTTCTTTTCTGGTGATCCAGAATGATAGTATCGTGTATGAGGAATATCGGTCCGGTTGGAATGACACGAAAACATCCAATATATTTTCATCGACCAAGAGTATTGTGGGGTTGTTGGTCGGCATTGCTTATGACGAGGGGAAAATTACCAGTCTGGATGATCCGGTGGGGAAATATATCCCGGAATTTAACGAGGGAAAAAAGAAAAATATCACGATTCGCAATCTGTTAACCATGAGTGGCGGGTTGAATTGGGATGAGGCTTATGCGTCGCTATTTTCGGTAACTACACATGGCTACTACGGGAACGATCTTTATGATTTGGTGACTACGTTGAACGTGATCGAGGAACCGGGGAAACAATTCTCATACCGGAGCGGGGACACGCAGATTTTGGCTTTTGTCGTGGAGAAAGCGACTGGAAAGAGCATTAGTGATTATGCCGAAGAGAAGTTATGGAAACCGATGCAAGCCTGTCAGGACGCCTATTGGTTGCTGGATAAAAAGGACGGGGACGAGAAATCTTTCTGTTGTTTTCACACCACGGCGAGGGAAATTGCTCGTTTTGCCCGTTTGATGTTGCATCACGGGAATTGGAACGGGAAACAGTTGGTTTCGGAAGAATATATTAACGAGGCCATGAGTCCGGCGGGGTATCTGAAGGACGAGTGGGGGAAGGATTCTTTGGATTATTATGGTTTCCAGATTTGGATTATGAACTATAAAGGGCAACAAAATCCCTATTTCCGGGGAATGTTGGGACAATATATTATCGCAATTCCCGAAAAGAATGCCATTATTGTCCGGTTGGGGCATAAAAAGGACGAGGAACGTATCCGGGAGACCACCCGGGATGTGTATCGCTACATGGATATCGGGACGAAGATATTGGATAGTAGAAAGTAGGAGGGTGACTTATTGATTGATTCATAAAGAGAACCTAAAGAGTTCCTAAGGAGAACCTAAGGAAATAATCCCACATATTCGAACCTTTCTCGTGGCTCATTCGGAGCTTACACATGCCGTAATGCATGAGCAACGACTAAGCAACGAGTAAGCTCTGAATAAGTAGGATTATTTGGGTAGGATTACTTCTTTATTTGGGTTAGATCTGTGTGGGAATAGAGTGGTGGTGCGTGTGTTTGTTGCTGGTGCGGAGAAGAAAATAGCTTAGATGAAATCCCGTTGAGCGATGTTGTTAATTGAAGGTTTATCTTTATGTAGTCTGTGATCTTTTTTGATAATAGAAAAGTTAATATTTATCGTGGGGAAGAGCATTTTTAAAAGAAAGGTTTATATTTGTGTATTCAACACGAGTAGACAAGGATACCTATGGGATTTGATATGGAAAACGTTTTGCAGGCGATAAGGCGGAGGGAGCAGGGAGTGTTTAAACAACTTTTTGAATCTTATTTCAAGAAGATGACGTTGTTTGCAGAATATTTTTTGTTGGATCGTGGTGAGGCTGAGGATATTGTTCAGGAGGTATTTATAGATTTATGGAATAATGCTCCGACACTTCCGGAGGTATCTAATTTGAAATCTTATCTTTTTACTCAGGTGCGTAATCGTAGTCTGAATCGTTTGAAACATCTTCATGTGGAAGATAATTATAAACAATGGTTACTTGAGGCTCAGGCTTATGCAGAGATTCCGGAGGTAGAAATTGATCAGGATATGTTGAAGAAGGTGTATGATGTGATCGAAGAATTGCCGGATCAGTCTAAAATTATATTTAAGCGTTGCGTGCTGGACGGGAAAAAATACAAGGAAGTAGCGGAAGAAATGAATATTTCCGTGAATACTGTAAACACGCAGATGAGCCGGGCGTATAAATTTATCCGTTCTCGTTTGGGGGGGGCTTTCCTAATCCTTTTGTCTGTTATTTAGTTCATAGTATCAATTTGTTACAAGAAAAATAATTTTTTTCTTGAAATTTTGTCACTGTATTTTTTGTTGAAGTTGTCTTATGTATGTAAGCAATAAATACAAGCTATGCAAAAAATTGATTGGTCCATATTAAGGCGGTCTGTAAATGGCGATTTAACAGAAAAGGAGAAACAGGAAGTGAAGGCGTGGAGAAATGGGTCGGGAGAGAATGAGCGCTATTACCAGAAAATGAAGAACTTTTTCGCCCGAGAACAAAGGGAAGAGGTGGATGTACAAGGAAACTTCAAAAGATTTGAAAGGAAAGTCGATGTTAAGCGGAGGAAGATTTTTATCGGGATGTTAAAATACGTTGCTGTATTAATTTGTTTGGTGGGGACGGTTATTCTATGGTATAGAACGGATACTGGGGCACCGGAGGTTAGGCAGTTAGCCTTGGCACCAGGAAAAGATCAGGCAATATTGTACACGGGGACTGGCGAGATTATTTCTTTAGAATCCCGGGTGAAGGCTGATATTATCGTGGCGGATAGTTTACGGGTAGAACAAGATAGTAACGTGTTGAGTTATATGGGAATTGGAGCAAGCAGACGGGTGATAAATGAAATTCATACAATGCAGATTCCACGGGGAGGAGAGTTTTCCATGAAATTAAGTGATGGGACTATGGTGTACTTGAATGCGGAAACTAATTTGCGCTATCCCGTGCAGTTTCATGGTGCGGAGAGGCGAGTTGTTCTTTCCGGGGAGGCTTTTTTTGACGTGGCAAAGTCCGATAAACCTTTTATCGTGGAACTTGCCGGTTGCGAAGTAAAGGTGTTAGGTACTCGTTTTAACGTGCAAGCTTATGAAGACGGGGGATGTTTTGAAACGACTTTAGAACAAGGCAGCGTGGAAATTAATGCGAAAGAAAAAACGTTACTTTTAGAACCGGGAGAACAGGCTGTATTAACCAATACCGGAGAATTGAGTAAGCAAAAAGTGGATGTTCGCCGTTACACGGCGTGGAAGGATGGAATTTTCATATTTGAGGATGAACGCTTGGAGGATGTGATGAATACAGTTGCCCGTTGGTATAATATTCAATTGTTTTATCAGAATCCTAACGTGAAGGATATTAGGATTAACGGCACTATTAATCGTTATAAAGATTGCACTATTTTGTTGGAAAAACTTGAAAAATTGGATATAGTACGTTTTATTATAAAGGGAAATAGTATAACAGTGATAGATAAATGAAGGAGGGGAGTGTCCCCACACTCCCTGTTCCTAGTAAAAATTAGAGTTGTATTCTAACAGAACAAAGTTATGACAAAAAAACGGAAGGATGACTTTCTCCGTTCGAGAAAGTGCGTTCAAATTATGCGAATTATGAAATTTTATGTCTTATTGATGGCATTCGGGATGTTGCACGCCTATGGGAATGTGCATTCACAAAATCTTACGCTAAACATGGAAAATGTTTCGCTTAAGGAGGTTTTTAAAGAGATAGAGGCGAAATCTGATTATCACTTTTTGTTCAGATCGGATGATGTGGTCGAGATTAAAGGTTTGACTCTTTCTGTCAATATGGCCGATATTGACGAAGTGTTGGCATTGTGTTTTAAAGGGACCCGATTGATTTACGAGAAAGACGGTTTTCTGATTATCGTGAAGAAAGGTACGAGGATTAATGCACCGGAAGATAAAAAGAAACAGAAGGTGATCACGATCAAGGGGATTGTGAAAGATGACGAGGGAATTGCTTTGCCCGGGGTTTCCGTGATTATAAAAGGCACACAGACTGGTGTTGCCACGGATATTGACGGTAAGTTTGAGATTAAAATTGAGGAGAGACCGGGTTTAGTGTTACAATTTTCTTTCGTGGGAATGAAAAATCAAGAGGTGAAGTATGAAAATCAACAGTTGTTGGAGATTGTATTAAAGTCGGATACGGAAACTTTGGATGAAGTGGTATGTACGGGATTCCAGACGATTTCGCGTGAACGGGCTACCGGTTCATTTCAGGTGATTAATGCCAATGAGTTGAAAACGATTCCGGCACAGGATTTAGGAGCCAAGCTTGAAGGTTTAACCTCGGGAATGCAGGTTGAATATAATGAACAGACGGGAACGACAGATATTACGATTCGAGGTATTGCAACGATGAATGCAGATGCGAAACCTTTGATTGTTGTGGACGGTTTTCCGGTGGAAGGAGATTTTTCCACGATTAATCCTAATGACATTGAGAGTGTGACCGTGCTGAAGGATGCGGCGGCGGCTTCTATTTGGGGAGCTCGTGCCGGAAATGGTGTGGTGGTGGTGACAACAAAATCCGGGAATAAATCGGATAAACCTCGAGTGAGTTTTGATGCTTTCGTAAGAGTAAGCCCTAAAATAGACCTAGGTTATAATTTACCGACAGCCAGCTCCGCAGCGCAATTAGAGCTGGAAAAGTTTGAACAGGAAAACGGGTATGGTTTAATATGGGGGACTCCCGGTTCTTTTGATTACGTGACGTTAGCTTATACTCAAGGAGCCCAGTTGATATACGATCATATGAACGGGGTGATTTCGGATTCAGATTATCAAATTGCTTACGAACGGTTGAAGAATACGGATAATAAAAAGCAAATTAAAAAATATATGTTGAATACCCCCTTTTCCCAAAATTATAATTTAGCGGTCAATGGGGGGGGAAAGGTTCATTATTATAATCTTTCGGCCATGTACTCTTCCGACGAAAATAGTTTGAAGGGAAATAAGCGGGAGAAATTATTGATTAATTTCAAAAATACTTTCGAGTTGGCTAATTGGATGAATTTTGATTTTGCGTTGACTTCTGAAATGCGAAAAGATCGGACTGGTTTGAGTTTTGAAGATATGACTCAACTGTCTCCTTACGAGTTACTGAAAAATGAGGACGGATCGTATGCCCCTGTTGTAAAAAAATACAATAAACAGTTGATGGATGAATTCTTATCAAATGCACAGGGGATGCCTTATGGTAACATGGATTATAATCCTTTGCAGGATTTGGATGCCAATAAATTTATTACCAAGCAGATGAATTTACGTTTTCAAGCAGGTTTGAATGTGAAGTTTTTTGACGGTCTTGAATACCGTGGTTCTTTTCAGTACGAGCGTTTTAAAACGAATGAAGATAAACATTACGGAGAAGAATCTTTTTATGTTCGGGAATTAGCTAATAGTAATGTTGATTACAATGAGGGTAGTAATACTGTTGAGAAAATGTATATGCCTGAAGGTGATATTCTTGAATCAACAGAAACATTAGCTCAAAACTATAATCTTCGGAATCAGATTTCTTTTAATCGGATATTTGCAGAAAAGCATAGTATTTCCGTTATTGTCGGATCGGAATTGATCTGGACGGAAAAGACGGGTTCTGGGAATGTACTTTATGGTTATAATAGCAGTAAAAATACGCATATAACTCCTTCCTATGGTTATGGTAGTGGTGATGTGGTTTGGGCGAACCTTTTTAATCCTTATTCTTTGGGTAGCCTTCCTGACGGGCATGAGTTGACTTATTTGGCTGATCGATTCCTTTCTTTCTATGGGAATGCGACCTATATGTATAATGATAAATATTCTATTTCGGGGAGTGTCCGGAATGATGCATCCAATGTAATCGTGGATGATCCTAAATATCGTTATTCTCCGTTCTGGTCGATAGGGGGAGGATGGACGTTGTCTCGTGAAGAGTTCTTGCAAAATGTCAGTTGGCTGGATCGTCTTGCTGTTCGCATTACGTACGGGAAAAACGGGAATATGGTGTCAACGGCTTCTTCTATACCAATTATTTCTTGGAATGCTTCACCTTCTCCAATCACGGGGGAGTTATTTGGCAAAATTACAGATAAAGGAAATCCTTCATTACGATGGGAAAAAATCGAACAGATGAATATAGGAATAGATTTTAGTCTGTGGAATAAATTGTCAGGAAGTATTGATTATTATAATAAACAAAGTAAGGATTTGTTAGCGAAAGTGGCTATTACCCCGACTTTAGGATCGTCTTCCCAGAATTTGAATGCGGCGGAAGTGAGAAATAATGGTATTGAACTGGACATGAATTTCTCTCAGAGAATCGTGGAGGATCTGAAATGGAATACCGGGGTCAAATATTCTTATAATAAATCAAAAGTGACACATTTTCAACAGCAACTGATGACGACTGCGGCTATGATGGGGTATCAGTTTGTTGAGGGATTTGCTGTTGATCCGGTTTTTTCCTACATTTATGAAGGAATGAATGATGATAATCAACCGATCATCCGTGCTGCTGGTACCGGGAATGTTTATACGATGTATGATTATACTGGAGGAAAACCCGGATTGGATATGTTGAAATATGAAGGAACATTCACCCCGACTTCCATTATGAGTTGGAGCAACACGTTTACTTGGCGTGGTTTTACTTTGCGAGCCATGATTACCGGTAAATTCGGACATAAATTCAGAAGACAGAGTTTTTCTTACACGGATGATTTTTCATCAAAAAATTATCACAAAGATTTAAAACAAATCTTAGCCGGTAATGCGGGACGACTGGGCGTACCGGAAATACCGACGGAATATTCTTTTGATTATTTTAATTTTATAGATTATGTACCTTATTTGAGCACGTTGGTTGAAAATGCTTCTCATATTCGGTTGCGTGAAATTTACTTAGGATATGATTTACCGAAACATATTTGTGATGTTTTACACGTGAGGGGTGTCCGGGTGTATTCGCAAGTGCGGAATTTAGGTTTGATTTGGGCTGCTAACAAAGAAGGAATTGATCCGGATTATATTAGTGGTTCGGTACTTCGACCCGAAGTCTCTTTTACTTTTGGATTAAATGTTAATTTTTAAGGGTGATAATTATGAAATATATTTTATATTTGCTAATAGGGATGTTAGTTTTGGCGTGTGATGATTTTTTGTCAAAAGAGCCAACTAAGTCTTCCGCACAAAAAGTCGAAACTTTGGATGATTTGGAAGCGATTCTAAATGAACCGAGTACGCATCATTTACTTCGAGGGGCATTGGTGAATTTCTTTTGTACGGATAATACAGAACTTCCGCTGGAGGTGTTTAAGGAGTATAAAGGTAATTTTTATATATATCAGGTGCAACAATATCTTTGGGAGGCAGCGGTCGATGTCCGGACGGATTCTTATTGGAATGCTTGTTATGCGGCAATATGGAATGCGAATCTTATCATTAATATGGTTGATGGGATGGAAGGAGATGAAACACGAAAAGAGAATATTAGAGCGGAGGCTTATGCGATGCGGGCTTATAAATATTTTATGCTGGCTCAGACTTATTGTTTACATTATACCGCAGCTACCGCAGACGAACCCGGTCTCCCTTTACGTAAAAGAACTGATTTTGAGGAAAATCTTGATCGTTCTACGTTAGAGGAAACTTATCGTTTGATTGATGCCGATTTGCAAGAGGCTTTAAAACTTACCGTTTCTTTTGCCGATAAGCGATGGCGAGCAAGTCGGGCATCGGTGAATGCTTTTGCTGCACGGTATTATTTATACCGAGGAAATTACACGGAAGCGGAAAAATGTGCAAATATGGCTTTAGGTGAGTTCAGTGAATTGGTTGATTATACGACCATAAGTCGTTATCTCTATCGAACTTATAGTGTCCCGACATCTGATGGGCAGATTAGTCTATTCCCCGTGTATTATCCTGATACGTATAAGTATACATCAAAACAGGAATTGGAATGGAAAGAACAATACCAGACAGAAATTGAAAATGAAGCAAGTTATTTAATTTTGCCTAGTACGGAATTGTTGAATCTGTACAAGGAATATCCTCACGATCTTCGGTATGAGTTGTTTATGGTGGAAGGATATATGGATTATTATGGGGTAAATGAACACGCTTGGTATGGGTATGTGATTCTGGGAAGTGGTAAGGTTTATACCGGGCCTTCGGTTGCGGAAATGTATTTGATTCGAGCTGAATGTAAAGCACGTAATAACGATATATCCGGATGTATGTCTGATTTGGAGATCGTCAGAGAAAAACGCTTTGCGTCAGAGAATTATCTTGTTTTACCTATGCCTAAGAATAGGAAGGAGGCCGTACAGATCGTGTTGGATGAGCGTCGTAGAGAGGCTCCTTTCGCTCTTCGTTGGATGGATTTGAGGCGCTTGACTTCAGATGAATTAATGGATCCGATTGTTGTGAAAAGAACATTCTGGCCTTTGGATGGAGGAGATGTGAATATGAAGGCTGGAGTACAAGAATATATTTTGTCCCCGGAAAGTCGAAAATATGCACGTCCTATCGGGAGTGATGCTATAAATTTGAGTAATGGGCAGACGAAACAAAATCAATATTAGTGGAGAATTTTCCATGAATTTATAAGTTTAGGATAATGAATAGAATAATTTTTATTTGGGTATTTATTTTTATATGTAGTTTCGCTCGGGCACAAATTCAAAAGAGTGATCTCCGTGTTTTATATGTTGGTGGCTCTGCTAACACAAGTGTTTCGGATTCTGTTGTGTTGAAGAATGAAGTTCGTGAACGTATGGCATCATTTGAGGAAATGTTGAAAAGATATTTCAAAACAGTTAAAGTGGTGGATGCAAAGGATTATCACTATTCAATGTCGGAACAATACGATGTAACCGTGATAGATGGTATTCCTCGGCCTATCTTCCCGGAAGAAAGAGGAAAGCATTCTTCCGGAAGAATGGTTGTTACTAAAGCTGCCGGATACCTTCCGGAAGATTTCGATAGACCGGTACTATTCATCGCAGAGATGGGAGAACTATTGGGAAGGCGTATTGGTTTGAAAACAGACTGGTATTGTCTTTGTTTGGATGCGGAGGCTCATAGTATTCGTATGGAACACCCTATTTTTCATGGCCCTTTTCCCGTGAATCTAACGATGCAAATGAGACCGACTCCTTCGGATGCTTTTCACTATGCTTACTTTATGGATAGTCCACTCCCGGATTCTATTTCGATGTGGCGAGTGCAGACGAAAGGTTATATGTCACAAGATGGTTATCGGGCAGGGATGGTATCTCGTCCTTGGGGATTTGAAGATTCTCCAGATGTCGAATATATTTCTAGTGGTGTATGTGCTAAAACTCTTGATGCAATTGCGTTAGGAAGGCACGGGAATTTTTTTCACTGGGGTTTTGTTTCTTCTCCGACGGATTTGACAGAAGAAGCTCAAACTGTTTTGGCCAATGCTATTGTTTACATCTCCGGTTTTGCGGGACAAACGCCGATTGCTCGGAAGTATGTTGATCGGATAGCTACACGGGAATATATTAAAGAATTGAAATATTATGCAACAAAAGTTGGATGGCAGAAGCAAGAGTCGTTGCAGAGAGAATTTGAACAGACTTTGTTAAAAATAAAGGCGGAAGCCCAAATGAAGCAGAAGAAAGGGGAAAATTTGAATAAAGAGGAAGAACTCTATTTATCTTATGAACCTGAAGAACCGTTACCTTATGCGGCCTTCTTGAAACAGTATCAGAAAGAATTGTTTGATCGTTTTGGCGAAGATGAAACAAGCTATATTGATTACTATGATCGTAATTACGACTATTTTTACGGAGGCAAGGGAATGTATAAATTAATCATAGACGAAGATGTAAAAAGTTTAGGTATCCCGAATAATGATCCGCGATTATTGGATAAGGTGATTTCTATGCTTGAGAAAGGTACGGATGTGGCAAAAGCCAATCGAATCTTGATGCGTTATACCTTATGTCGATTTACAACTCCTAAGGAGTGGCGAGATTGGTTTGAAACGAATAAAAAACGTTTGTTCTTCACGGAAGCCGGCGGATGGTTGTTTATGGTCAATACTCGTGATGCTGTTGCGGGGAATGATTATCATGTTCGTGATTCGGAAGTGGTTTCTTCTGTTGTATCTCGAGATGAAACAACTGATAATGAAAATCCTGTGCAGGTTATTGTTGATTTAAATAAACTGGATAATGGAAATCGTGAAATCGTAATACGGATGAAAATTCACCCCGGTTATCATGTCTATGCTCATGTGGCAGAATCTGATCCGTATATTCCAACTTCTGTTGAAATAGCATTGCCAGAAGAATTTCGGATTATAGGACAATTGAAACGGTCTTCGTTCAAAGGTTTTAATGATCGGGGTACTACTATTTATGAAAAAGAAGCGATTTTCCGTCAAGAAATTGCCGGAGAAGGTGGTGGTGATGTTGTTTGTATTGTAAATTTCCAGTGCTGTAATAGTCAGGTCTGTATGCCACCGATGGAGAAGAAGTTTACACTGAAAATTCAATAATAACAAGGTTTAAAAATTGGATATTTAATTGAGTGTTTGATTTTTACAATGAGTTCGGTATCATACTGAACTCATTGTTTTTTGAGAAAAATCGCAAATCAATAAAGTGGTTAATCAGTAATTTTGGTATTTTAATCAGTAATTCGTGTACAAATTTAGTGTAAATATTCTATACATTTGTAATGTTTTAATAACTAAAATAACGTGAGTTCGAAATAACTTAAAACAACACAAGTTGCCTGTCCTTGACAAAAT
>ENA-ORUO01000366-ORUO01000366.1-human-gut-metagenome-genome-assembly--contig:-NODE-366-length-56379-cov-18.321888_pt1 | contig 56379 bp, 52 predicted proteins | sample MGYA00242082_ERZ509215 | MGnify/ENA primary metagenome ERZ509215 (study PRJEB26280, sample SAMEA2338829) | human gut metagenome | biome: human gut; feature: human-associated habitat; material: faeces... | reverse complement strand
CCGCCACATGGGTGGCGTCGGGGCGCTGCATATAGATGAGCATGGTGTTGTTGACCGAGTAGCGGTGAAAGCGGCTCATAGTGGAGAGATACTGCTGGTACTTATCGCTCTCGAACAGCTCCTTGATGCCGTTTTCGATGCTGTCAACGATCTCCCGCATCCGGTCTTTGTTGGTTTGCTTTTCAGCCATGATAATCTCCTTTCAGAAAAAATAGCGCCCCTGCGCAGAAGAAAACACATCCTGCACAGGGGCGATTCTCCGCAGATAGACGTTGTTTTTGAGCTTGCGGATAGAATGACGCAGCCCCTTGTGATTCCGCATGGAAAAAGCCTTGCGGCACGGGGCTTTTACGCCCTCTATTTGCGGAGGTTCCAGTATTGTTCACGCTTTCGTTTGGCGTCCTGCTTTCGGCGCTCCTGCTTGGCGCAGGCGGGGCAATATTTGGCGCGATTGGAGGAAGAATAGACCGGCTTACCGCAGACGGCGCAGCGCTTCCCCGGCCTTTCCCGCATCACGTCGGCCAGCAGCTCATGGTCGGCGGGAAGCACCGCATTTCGGAACCAGTTGCACAGCAGCGAGTAGGAAATACCCTGTACGCAGGCGCAAGGCTCTCCATCATCCAGAGCAAGGCAGTTGCCGTGATCGTAATTACAGCAGAGCTTCCGAATGAGCTTCTTGGCGCGGCGGAGCTGCTTGTGATCCATACGCGGCGCATCAGCCATTGTCGAACACCATCTTATAGCCCGTGCGCTGTCCATCGTCCTCCAGAAGAACGCTGGCATCATAGGTTTTCCCGGTCTTTTCGGAGTAGCAGCCTTTCAGCGGGGCGCGGCCATTTTCCAAAAGCGCAGCGGCAAGGGATTTTGTCAGCACCTTTTTCTTGGCGGTGAAAAAGCGGCTGTTTTTCCAGAGAACAAAGGAACAGGCACGGTTCTCGCAGAAAAAGCCTTTCGGTGATTCCGTCACCTCGGCTCCGCAGCGGGGACACTTGCCGACCATCTCGCGCCCGGAGGGGAACAGGACTTCCGTACCGGGGATGGGTTTGTAGGTCTGCACCAGCTCATGTAGCATGGCGGCGATCCCATCCATGAAGCTGTCCGGGGCGATTTCACCGCGCTCGATCTCTTTCAGGCGGTGCTCCCATTCAGCGGTGAGCTGCGGAGACTGGAGCTGTTCAGGCAGAACGGTGATAAGCGCCGTGCCGGTGGAGGTGGGCAGCAGAGTTGTGATCTTCTTGGACTTTCTGCGCTCCACAAAACCGGAGGACACCAGCTTTTCAATGATACCGGAACGGGTCGCCGGGGTGCCAATGCCCTTGCGCTCGGCATCATCTGGCATATCCTCCTTGCCCGCGTTTTCCATCGCGGCCAGCAGCGTATCCTCGGTGAAATGCTTGGGCGACGTGGTTTTTCCGGTCTTGACCGATGCGGCAGATACGGAAAGCGTCTGATTCTCCGTTACCACCGGCAGCGCGGGCGCTGCCTCTGCCTGCTCCTGCTCATAGCGCTTCCAGCCGGGAGCAAGGACGGTTTTGCCCTTGGCGGTGAAGCTCTGACCGGCACAGTCCACCGTAATGACCGTTTCTGCGTAGCGATGTGGTTCATCCACCGCACGAAGCAAGCCCCTTGCCGCCAGCTTCAGCACCTCGCGTTCGCCCAGCGGCAGAGAGGCCATATCTACCTTTTCCGCGCTGATGGTGGGAACAATGGCGTGGTGATCGGTGACTTTTTTACTGCTGCATACCTGCTTGGCGCAGATGGTCGGAGGCTTCTCCATGCCGCAGACAGCGGCAGCGGCAGCGACAAGGCCGGGGACGCTGCCCTCCATATCGTCGGTCAGGAAGCGGCTGTCGGTGCGCGGGTAGGTACAGAGCTTCTTTTCATAGAGCGCTTGGAGATAGTCGAGGGTCTGCTGAGAGGTGTAGCCGAGAACGCGGTTGGCGTCGCGCTGGAGGGAGGTCAAATCGTAGAGCGCGGGCGCTTTCTCAGACTTTTCCTTGCGCTCCACGCTTTTGACGGTTACTGCCTTGCCCTTGCAGGCGTTGGCGATGGCGTCGGCGTCCTTCCTGTCCTTCATTCGGCCTGTTGTGGCGGGAAAGCCGCAATCGAGCTGGACGGTGTAGAACGGTTCTGCCGCAAATGCGGAGATCTCCGCCTCGCGCTGTACCAGCAGCGCCAGCGTGGGAGACATGACGCGCCCGATGTTCAATGTGCGGCCATACGTCAGGGAGAAATACCGCGTGGCGTTGATGCCAACCAGCCAATCAGCCTTGGCACGGCACAGGGCGGATTGATGCAGGCCGTCATAGTCGCGCCCAGACTTAAGCTGCTGGAAGCCGCTGCGGATGGCATCATCCTCCATTGAAGAAATCCAAAGCCGCAGAATCGGCTTGGAGCATCCCGCAAGGCAGTAAACCGTGCGGAAGATCAGCTCACCCTCGCGCCCAGCGTCGCAGGCGTTGACCACCTCTGCCACATCCTCCCGGCGCATCAGCTCCCGCAGAATGTCAAACTGCTTCTGCTTTTCAGAGCGGACGATGAAGCGGAACGAGATAGGAATGATGGGCAGCGCTGCCAGCGTCCATTTGGCATCATCGGCATTGTAAACGGCGGCGTCGGCCAGCTCTGCCAGATGCCCAAAGCACCACGACACGATATACCCGCCGCCCTCCAGGTACCCGTCATGCCGTGATTTAGCACCCAGCACGGCGGCGATGCTCTGCGCCACGGAGGGCTTTTCGGCGATCACAAGGCGCATGGTGCAGCCTCCATTCTCTTTACGTCACGGTAGCAGGGGCGAACGCAGCTCTGTCCGAAGCGCTTGCAGCCGTAGCAGAAGTGTTCCTTGGCAGCGTCGGGAGGGCTGTCCTCCCGCGCTGCTTTCGGCTTCTGCATCATCAGTCGTTCCAGCGGATTGTTGGTGAAATATCTCATGCGTTCGTATCCTCCGTAGTATCCTGTTCCGGTTCGTCCTCATACGGCTCAAACTCGTATTCGTCCTCATCCTCACCGTAGTCATAATCGTCCAGATCGGCGCTGCCTTTGGTCTGCGGCTTGGCCTTTTTCTGCTTGAAAATGTAGAACGCTGCACCGCCGCCCAGCGCGACGATCAGCAGGACGACGAGGATGCCGCCCACGCCGCTTTTTTTCTCCGGTTCCTCGGCGGCGGGTTCTGTCGGCTCGGTGGGGACTTCGGGCTTTGCCTCCTTGCCCACGCACTCGGTCATGTTGACCGCGCAGACGGGGCAGGATGTATTGACCGTACCGGCCACGCATTTTGTGGTGCAGGAGCAAGTGGCGGGCGTTTCTCCCTCGCCGGTCAGCGCCATCAGGTCAGCCTCATCCACCTGATTTAAGAAGTGGACGGTTTCTTCGCCCTCATCGTCACGGTCAATAATCATGTAAAATACGTTACCATTCTTGCTTTCCAACGTAATGAACTGTTTTCCTGCCTTGGTGCTGGTGCCAATATCGTCGATCAGCGTCAGATTGCCGTCCGGTGTCAGCGCGTCGCTGCCGCCCGTCATGCTGCCGAGAAGAAGCTGCCAGAGGTCGGCCAGCTCTTTTTCATCAAACGGAAGGGTAATACCGCCGATGCTCACGGTGCTGTCAGCGGCGTCGGTGACGGTCAGATAGCCGCCGTACACATAGCCCACACGGGCGGGCAGCAGGATTTTCACCCAATCGCCGTCCCTGCCGATCACATCGACCACCGTGCCGTTGGGAAGCTGCGTAAATGCGGTGTTGTCCAGTCCCGCGCCGGTGCGGACATTCAGGCTGCCGCCGTTGGTCGTGACCGTGCCGATCTGTTTTGTTTCCTGCGCATCTGCGGCGCTGCTTTCGGCGGAGGGCAGCGCATCATCGGGATAGTCGCCGCCGCTGGCAAAGGCGGAAACGGGGAGAATCCCGATGCACAGGAGCATCAGCAGCAGGCTGATAAAAATGCGCGGTGTGTTCTTAGTCATGGTTCAACGCCTCCTTTTCCGAAGTGGCCGGTGCAGGCACGGCCTGCATACGGCGGAACAGCTCGGCAAACTGCTCCATCGTCATGCCGTTCTCACGCACCATGCCGATGATGTCGGTGTCCTCCAGCTCACGAATCTGCTTTTCCAGCTCGCGGTTGCGGCCTTGCAGATCAGAGATTTTGCCTTTGTTCTTCTCCAGCTCTCCACGGAGCTTCATAATTTTCGGGTTCATATCGTTCACTCTCCTTTACGGCAAGCGCCCATAGCGGTAGAAATGGGACTGCCAATAGCTTGAATTTAAGTTCGCATAAGAGATCGGGTCGCCGCAGTGGATCATCATATTGTTGCCGACGTAGATACCCACATGGCTGACACCGGGGGTATCGTAGGTTCCGGTGAAAAACACCAGATCGCCCGGTTTGACGTTGGCAGAGGATACGGGCGTACAGATATTGCAAAGCCCCTGCGCTCCCAGCCTGCCCACATCCCAACCGGAATGATTGATGACCCAACTGACGAAGCCCGAACAGTCAAACGAGGTGGAGGGACTGCTGCCGCCCCAAACGTAGGGGTAGCCGAGATACTTTTCCGCTTCCTTGATGATGGCGGCAAATACCTCATCGTCCAGCGCCTCCGGGGGAATGTCGTAGTCGGTATAGCTGCCCTCCACATACTTGCCGATGTAGCCTGAACCGGGGAACAGGTCGGGACGGTTGCCGAGGGTGGCCATATAGGTGGCGTACATTCCGAGCTGTTCTTCGCTCATAATGTAAACGGGAACATGGGAGAGATTGAAGTTTTCCAGCGTGACCGTGCAGATGTAGTAGTCATACGGCACCTGATAGGTGTCCGTATGGGTGTTGCCGTCCGCGTCCGTCCATGTGTCGGTTTCCGTGCGGTAGCGGGTTTCCACCACGACATCCTCGGTCAAGATGTATTGACGGTCAAAGAGCATCTGGAGCGTACCCTGCACCTCATCCAGCGTCCATTCCCCTTGATGCAGCGCCGTAATTATGGAAATGAGTACATAGGGGTCATGCTCGATGGTGTCCAGATCAAAGTGGTACTCATCGTAGTCATGGGTGCTTTCGTAGGTGTCGAGGTAGCACTGAAGCTCTGCCTCCATTTCGCAATACTGCGTTTCCGCGCCCAGCATATCGGCGTCCTGCGACGGATAGGTACTGGCCGCAATCCCGGAGCCGACGCCATCCATTATCACCGAGCAGGAGGACAGGCCGTTGAGCAGAAATGCCAGCATCAGCAGAATTGCGGCGGCAATGGCAAAGCCGCGCCGGTGTTCCCACACATATTTGCCCGCTTTCTCAGCCTTTTCAGCGGCTTTTTTCGCGGCCTTGGCGGTATTCTCTGCCGCCTTTGCCGTAGTCTGCGCCGCCTGATTGTGCTTGGCAGCGGCATACTGCTTCTTAATTGCCTGCTTCTGCTGCCACTTGGAAACGGGATTGCTGGTGGGGCTGTCGATCTCTGCTTTCTTCTGGAGCGCGTCAAGATTGGCTCGTTCCAGCTTTTTCTCTGCACGGATGGCAGCACGATAAGGCTTGAGCTGATGGGCGCGGTGGACAGACTGCACCAGCCGCCCGCCGCTCTCCACGGCTTGCTCTACCTTGTGCGCGGCCTCTACGCCTACATTGTCATCCTCGCTCTGCCGCACCTCCCGGTGAACCTGAGAGAGAACAAAGTTGGCGGGGGCATCCTGCACGGCATGGGTCAGCTTTGAGGGCGGCTTTTTCTTATCCACTTCCTCAAAACGGAGCTGCGTTTTGACCTTGCCGGTGGCAGGATCAAAGCCGCGTTCCTTTTTGACCACGGTTTTCTTGGGGATTTTCGCCTGCGCCTTATCCGCCTTGGCCACCGCTTTTTTTACCCGCTTGATGGGCTTTTCCAGCTTCGGCTCGGCAAGATCGGCGTCGGAAAACTGCAAACGCGGTTCTCTTTTCATGCCGACGCCACCTCTTGCGGTTTGGTGGTCATGACGCGGTACAGCTCGGTGTCCTTCGGGAAGTGGTCAATGAAGGGCAGGATCGTGTTGCCGTAGAACAGCAGCCCCTCGCCCTCGCCGGAGTGGGTCACATAAGAAAGCTGATGCGGCGAAATGTTGAGCTGCTTTGCGAGAATCTGCCGGTCGCCAGCGGCCTGATTGAGCATATAGATGAAATCGCTGTTCTCAAAAATGTTCTCAACCTCGCGGCTGGATAACAGGTCTTTGACATTTTGCGTGATCCCGGTGGGGATGCCGCCCCATTTGCGATAGCGTTTCCAGATTTCGACACTGTACGAAGCCGTCTGTTCCTCCTTCAAAAGAAGATGGAACTCGTCAAGATAGTAGCGGGTCGTTTTATGGGCGGCGCGGTTGATGGTCACACGGTTCCAGACCTGATCCTGCACCACCAGCATCCCGATTTTTTTGAGCTGCTTGCCCAGCTCCTTGATGTCGTAGCAGACAATGCGGCTGTTCACATCCACGTTCGTGTGATGGTTGAACACATTCAGCGAGCCGGTGACGTAGATTTCCAAAGCGGTGGCGATGTACTGCGCTTCCTTTTCATCCTGCGCACGGAGGGCGTTATACAAGTCCTCCAGCAGCGGCATATTCTCCGGTTTCGGGTCATTGAGGTAGTCCCGGTAGACGATGCGAACGCAGCGGTCGATGATGGTCTTTTCCACAGGGGCAAGCCCATCCTTGCCGCCGACGATCAGCTCGCACAGCGACAGAATGAAGTCGGATTTCAGGCTCAGCGGGTTATCATCGTCGCTGTAATCCAGATTCAAGTCCATTGGATTGATATAGCAGGGCGAACCGTCGTAGCCCTTGCCGGTGGGCGACAGCTTAATGACCTGACCGTGCAAACGCTCCACCAGCGGTGTATATTCGCCCTCCGGGTCACAGATGATGATGTCATCCTTGGGGCAGATGAGAAACGCATTGGTGATCTCACGTTTTGCCGAAAACGACTTGCCGCTGCCGGGAGTGCCTAAAATCAGACCGTTGGGATTTTTCAGCAGCTTCCGGTCTACCATGATGAGGTTGTTGGAAAGGGCGTTGATGCCGTAGTACAGCGCCTCCGAACCGTTCTGGAACAGCTCCTGCGTGGTGAAGGGGACGAAGATCGCTACGCTGGAGGTGGTCAAGCCCCGCTGAATCTCGATCTGATTCAGCCCCAGCGGGAGACTGCTCATCAGTCCTTCCTCCTGCTGAAAGTCCAGCCGGGTCAGCGCGCAGTTATATTTCTGCGCGATGCTGGAGGTCTGGAAGATGTTGTTGTCAAGCTGCCGGGGCGTGTCTGCCGTATTGAGAATGAGGAAGGTCAGCAGGAACATTCGCTCATTGCGGGACTGCAAATCCTGCAACAGCTTCTTGGCCTCCGCGCCGTAGGTGGCAAGGTCGCTTGGAATGATGTCCATGTCGTACCCTGCACGGACGGCCTTCTTCTGTTCCTCGATTTTGGACTTGTCGAGATCGGTGATCTTGCGCTTGACGGTCTTGATGGCGTTGACCTGATCCACAGACTGCACATGGAGATTGACGAGGACGCTGCTCTCCATATCCAGAAAATCCGCCAGCATCCGGTCATTCAGCTCCGGTGCCAGAATCTGCACGAAGCTGATTGCACCCAGCTTTTTGCCCATGCGGAACATCCTGCCGGTCTTGAACTCAAAGGAGCTGGGCGCGATAAAGTCCTTGGTGGACAGCCCGGAGGGAGCCAGCCAGTCCCACGAAAAGCGGAACGGCTCCTGCTCGTCCATCCGCAGAATGTCGTGCATGACGTGCAGGCGCTCAAAGCCGTTCAGCGGCGCAGCCACAACGCCCAGCCGCTTGAAGTTGTTCAGAAGATCGGTTTCGATGCGCTCCAAACGGGGCTTGGCAGCGCGGAGGTTGTCGGCCTCAACGCCGAACGTGAGATATTTGGTCTTAATGAGGCCGTTGTTGCCGCGGGCAAGCTGATTTTGCAGCATACCGGCGTACTCGGCGCGGATGCCGTCAAACTCGTCCCCGCAGGGCGGAATAGAAATGCTCCGTGCAAAGGTTTCCTGTGAAGCCGAGAGGTTCACAAAGGAAAGCTGGAATTGCACGGAGCTGTCAAAGTAGTTCAGAAAATCGCACCACGCTTCAAAGATGGCGGTCTTGTCCTCGTTCTGCGAGAGCTGGTAGTTGATGTCCTGATACTGGATCGTTTTGGTGTAGCGCGTGTCGGTCACACGGCAAATACCGTCCGGCCACATACGCTGATACGGGATGCTGTCCTGCGCCGATTTTTCTTTCTTATCCGTTCGGTTCGCTCTTGCGATGGCGGCTTCGATCTGTTTTCGTTCGGCGCGGGTCAGCTTTTTCTTTTCGGACAATTTGATACACCTCCCGGTCTAACTGGTTTTGCCGCTCCAGAACGGCATAGAAATTGTTGGTCTTATACGGGCGCTGCTTCGGCCTCTGGAAACACACGCGGTAGATGTTGCGGATGACGACCTCCAACGGCTGACCGTTCTTTTCATACATGGCGAACAGCATAGCCGGGATCATCACCACCATCATCACCATGGCGGCGGGGCTGGTGCCGATGCTGCCCTTGAGCAAGAAGAAAAGCGGTACGCCGATGAGTGCGCCGCTTCCGAAGCAGATAAGCTGCCGTTTCGTGAGGTTGAATAATACCTTGGTCTTAACTTTGGTTAAGTCCTTTGGGACGTTGACATAGGCCATAGAAATCCCCCTTTACAAGAGCTTTTCATATCGAAGTTTCATCTGCGCCGGGTACAAAGCGGAGGCGGGCTTGCGGCTGCCTGTCCAGCATTTGCCGCCTGCCATGCCTGCACAGCTCCAGCCAGCGGCGCGGAGGCTGCTGCCATTCTCGCTATCCAGCGTATAGGTGATGATCTTGCGGTATCCCATTGCCTTTGCCGCCCGCGCAGATGCGGCATAGAGAATACTGCAAGCGTTTCTCTCGCCGGTGGTACAAAGACGATTGACTTCCAATGTCCAGCCATCATCCAGATACCGGCTCACAGGACGGCCTACGATTGCAACACCGACAAGCTCTCCATCCTTGGCACAGCCGATGGAAAATTTATGCCCAGCAGTTGCCTTATGGTGCCGGTGATGCGCATTGACAAATGCGTTCGCTGTTGCAAGCGCGACGGGCGTGAGTGTCAGCATGGTATCACCCCCGTTAATGTGCATTGAACACGGACTTGGCAAGGCTGCTGGTTTTGAACAGGCAGAAGCACAGCAGCACCGTGTAGCCCATGCAAGTCCAGATGGCGTAGATGATGTCATCCACAAGCGCGATGTTCTGCACCAGAACCGCGTAAATGGCAACGCAGACGATGATGAGAAATGCTTGGAAGCCCAGCGCCAGCAAGGAACGGATGTAGTTCTGTCCCATGCCGCCCCATTCCTTGCCCATCATGGTCGCCATCGGAATGGGGGCAACAGAGGTGACGAGATATATTTCAATCATTCTTCCGAATGTGATAATGAAAATGCAGATGGTCAGCGCCCACATGGTAATGCCAACAAACAGCGACTGGAACCATAGGCCGAAGAGCGGCCCCAGTTCCATTTCCATCAGCCGATCCTCAATGCCCACCATGACGCTTGAAATGTTGATGCTGGTGTCGCCGATAATCAGCCCGGAGGCGCTGGCAACGACGCTTTGGGCAGCGTCAAACACGCCCATCACAATCGTCCATGTGTTTGTTACGATCAGGACAGCGGCAGCGGACTTGAACGCCCACTTGAAGAATATCCATGTGTCCATGTCGTTGAGGTTATTTTTGTCGGTAATGAGCTGGATCAGTTCCAGCGTCATCACAAAGGCGAGAATTGCGCCTGCGATGGGGACGATCACGGTTTCTGACAGGTTTTGTATCATGCTGAAAATGCTGCCGTTCCATGCCTGCGGCGATAAGCCCACCTGACCGGAGATCTCGGCAACCTTTTGATTGGTTGCATCGAACATCCCGGACAGATTGCTCACGATACCGCCGATAAGCATTTCTTTCAGCCATTCCGTGATCTTATCCCATAAGAAATCCATAGGGTTGCCCTCCTTTCGGGAGGATGCCGCCAGAAAGCGGCACCCTCCGTGGATTTATGGGAAGCAAACGAGCTGCCTGATTAGCCGAACAGACCGGACAGCAGCGGCACGAGGGTAATGCCAATCAAAGCCACCCCGCCACCGGCCATCAGCTGCTTCATGCCCTGAGATTTAGCACCAGATAGCCATAGGTAAGCATTTGATATGATCTCCAGCTTTTCCCCGGCTCCACACCGTGCGTGCAGCTTTCACCGCACACGGCGTTCCATCGAATTTGGTCATACAGGGCTTGCGACACTTTGTGTGTGCTTCTTTTGCCAAATTCGACTTGTGGCCTTTCCTCCACCGTTTACTTTTTCACGGCTTCATAGGTACTACGCCACTACTTTCACTGAAACAAAGAATGGTTATTGCCTTCTCACGAAGGTATTCCCATCCACCATCTCGCAGCCTTGCAACAGGCTAAATGTTTTCAGCTTCCTGCGTTCCGATATTTCTATCATGGGCCGCATTTAGGTTCTTCCTCTAAGCCTGTATTCAATTCTTTACGAATCGTGCCGCCTGTAACGGCACATGGACTTTCATAACAACCATTTTTACTTGTCCACGAATACCTCCGTATAAGGAGTACCACCGTTTCGATGGTATCAACGTTTAGACTTGTACATTCAGAAGTTCGTCAGTATTTCCATACATACTAACCATGTGCGGCTGACACCCGGCATATAGGATGCGCTATCCACCTCTGGACAGCTTTCGATTTCAGCCTTGCAGCCAAAACTACGGCATCTCTCTGCCGACTTCACCGAGCTTCTGACAATCGGCGGTTGCGCACCTATGCCAGTCGGAGTATTAGTGTGGACGCTTCGGGGCGTTACCCCCTCATTTCATCCATCGAAATATCAGTTCTCCAAGGTTTTGGACTTCATTCGTCCTTCGACCTGTGCCTGACCTTTTCAGTCAGGAACGCATCGCACGGTTGTCGTTGCCGTAGCCCTCCAGCAGATTGATCGCACCCCAAATGCCGAGGCCAGCGCCCAGCGCCACAACGAGGGTCTGAAGAACACCAACAGCAGAATTAAAGAAAGCCATAAATAGTACCTCCGAAAAATATGTTTTAGATTTTGGAGGGTACATTTCTTCCACGAAGTTTCATCGAGTCGTTGTCAAAACAGGCTGCCGCCGTCAGGCGACAGGTTCACCGGAAAGGTCTGCCTGATACACCTCAACTGCATCATCCGGCTTGAGCTTGAGGCGATGGGACAGAAAACGCTCTATGTCAAAGGCGTATTTCTTGTCATAATCCGCTGTGTAGCGGTAGAGGGGATGCTTGGTGAGATCATATTTGTTGGACAGAAACGGGCGGACGCCGCGAAGCTGCAAGATGCACTTGCCGCCATCCAGCACGGCAAGCTCATCCACGCTCATCAGCTCCTTGCCCAATTTCTGATAGTTCAGCGAATGGGAAACCTCGCGGCCACGGCTCTCGCCGGTGTTATAGCTGTCGATGGTTTCCTTGCCCAGCGCCGCCGCCAGCTCTTTCAGCGTACCGGGTTCCTTTCCACCCAAAAAGATGGAACAGTCCATGTTGCCGATGATCGTATCCGCGCTGTCTTTATACAGGGCTTTGAGCTGGCTCTGTGCCTGCAAGACAAGGCAGCAGGAGATTTCTCTGGAACGGATCGTCGCTACCAGCTTTTCAAGCCTCGGTATCTGCCCGATATTCGCGGCCTCGTCAATGAGGCAGCGGACATGAACCGGCAAGCGCCCGCCGTACACATCATCTGCCTTTTCGCACAGCAGATTGAAAAGCTGGGTATAGCACATGGAAATGAGAAAGTTAAAGGTATCATCCGTGTCGGACATGATGATGAACAGGGCGGTTTTTCGGTCGCCCAGCGTGTCCAGTTGCAGCTCGTCATAGGCCGTCAATTCCCGCAGCTCCTGAATGTCAAAGGGAGCAAGCCGTGCGCCGCAGGAAATCAAGATGCTCTTAGCGGTCTTGCCGGCACTTAGCTTGAATTTGGCATATTGGCGGACGGCGAAGTGGTCTGGCTTGCGCTTTTTCAGCTCGTCGAACATCAAGTCCACCGGATTTTTGAAGTCCTCATCGTCCTCACGCACCTCCATCGCATTGATAAACTCAATGAGCGTAGAGAAATTCTGCTCCTCCACCGGCGCTTCATAGTGGATGTACCCGATAAGGGCGGTGTAGAGCAGCGTTTCCGCTTTCACCCAGAAATCGTCACCGGCTTTGCCCTCGCCCTTGGTGTTGGCGATCAGCGTCGTGACCAGCTTCAAAATGTCCTTTTCCGAGTGGATGTAGGCGAACGGGTTGTAGTGCATGGACTTCTTGAAGTTCAGGGAATTGAGAATCTTGATCTGATACCCGTTCTTTTGCAGCGCATGGCCGCAGGAAACCACGATGTCCCCTTTGGGATCGGTGACGACGAAGCTGGTGGGATAGGTTTTTGATGTGCATTGGAGCAGATTGGGCTTCAACCAAAAGCGGGTCTTGCCCGAACCGCTGCCGCCGACGATTAGGACATTTTTGTTCCGCGCCGTTTTTGGGTCTTTGGGGCGGCTGTTCATCGTCAGCCGCTCCGTCTGCGTGAGAATGATGTTGTTTTCAAACGCGGGATCGACGTAAGGCTTGATGTCCTCGGCGGTTCCCCAACGGGCGCTGCCGTACTCCAGATTTTTGCGGAATTTCTTTGCGTTTTTGCCCTTGATATAGACCGCCAGCCGAATGGCGATGGCGGCGGCAACGCCCACGCACAGGTCAATGGGATGAAAGCTGGGGACAAGGGAGTGAAACGCTGTGTTCAGGCCGGTCATAATGTTCAGCAGCTTCGCCGAAGCGTCTGAACCGGGAGCCAGCCGCACCACCTCGCTGACCTTGGTGGCCAGCAGTGCGATGAACACATACGGGATGTTGGGAAGGATGAGCTTTTTGACGTTGACTTGCTTCATCGTTCCAGCTCCTTCCGCTTTGTCCTGTCCACCACAGCCGCCTGAATGAGCGACTTGAAGTGTTGCAGCTTTTCCAGTACCGAGGGGCGTTCCGCCTTTCTGACCTGCTTGGTGGTATATTCCTTGAACGCGGCGGTCATGGCGTCGGCGTCCGGCGCTTTGAAGAACACCATGTACCGCTTTTCGCCCTTGACCTTGAATGGAGCGAAGTCAATGCCATACTTCCGGGCGATCCGGTTGAATGAGCCGATATTCTGATCGGTGACTTCAATGCTCTGCAATCCCTTATCCTTGGCGGCAAGCTGCTTGACGGTCATTTTTCCGTGGGGATTGGCCTTGCTGTACTGATGCTTCTGATGGCCGCTTTTTAGCTGCTCCAGCAGCTTGGCAACGGCCTTACGAAATTCCTGTTCACCCAGCTTCCCACAGGAGATCATCAGGGATACGATTCTCTGTTCAACTTCTTCCTGCATGACTTATCACGCTCCTTTCCTCCGATTTGCAGGGAGAATGCCGGGACACTAAGGCGGTACCACCAGCCGGTGCAGAAGATGCTCATTCATTTCTGCGCCCCTGTCCCTTGACGGTCAGGATGCCGTCCAGCGTGGTGGCGGTGATCCGCAGACGCTCGGCCACGGCGATGTCGTTTTTCACGCTTTCATCCACGGTGCTGCCGCAAACCACCAGCACACGAGCGCGGCGCAGATACTCCCGCGCCATGTCGATGCAGTCCTTGTGCTCCTGCGGAATCTCATCGCGCAGGAACAGCGGCAAAAACAGCGCGGGGCAGACGGGCGAAAAGCCCGCGTCATAGACCGCCCTGCAATACTTGGCGGCATTTTCGGTGTTCTCAAACTCATTCTCGCTCCACGGAGCGGTGATGTAGGCAAGGGGGCGTTTCATCGGTATCAAATCCTTTCTCCCGGAATCGGGCATGAAAAATGACGGCCTTTAGGGGCCGCCGTGAAAATCGTGATTGACCAGCATGGCATAGTGGTTGTCGATGGTGGAAACAGAGTTGAACAGCGCCGCCATGAGATAGGCTTTCGTATTCCAAACGCGAGTGGTGTTCTCGCGGATACCGTCCATGACCTTTTCGATGTGCATGGAGGTGATCTTTTCAAAGCGCTGTTGCACGAAGCCGGTGGGATACTCCGCATCCCGCCCGATCTTGACTGTGGGGCTGCGGTTCATAGCAACCTCCAGCATAATCTCCACCAGCTCATCAAGCTGCATCCGGTCATACTGCTGACAGAGAATGTCGTATTCGATTTGCTCTCTGATCTCCGCTTTTTTCTCAAATCCATCCGTCATTCCGTCCGCCGCAGGCAGAAAGAATGAATGAGTGCTTGATAGATCAGTATTTGATTTTTGAGTATTAGATTTCTTAGTATTTAATTGCGCGGGATTATCCGTATCCGGTGCCTCCGTATCCGGGTTATCCAGATACGGGTTTTCCGTATCTGGTAAAGTCGTATCCGGTGGAGAGGGCTTTCGGGGCTTCTCGAAGATGGTGTACTCCGTGTCGGAAATGCGCCCGTCCTTGCCGCGAAGCTGACGGCGGATGATGTAGCCCGCCAGCTCCAGCTCCTTGAGCGTTTTCCCGATGGCGTCCACGCCCTCCTTGCAGATCGCAGCCAGCCCCCGCGTGGTGTAATTCCACTCGTCGGGGAGGGAGAGCATCATGGAGAGCAGCCCCTTGGCTTTCAGGGAAAGATTGCTGTCTTTCAGGTGATGGTTGCACATCACCGTGTAATCCCGCGTCCGTTCAACGCGAAATACAGCCATATTGCTTCAATCCTTTCCGCAGGGCAGTCAACCTGTTTGGCCGTCCTCCTCGGCAAACCGCGTATCCAGCCGCTTTACGCTCCAGTTCTGCTTGAACTGTCCCAGCGGGCCGGTGCCGAACTGCGCCAGCGCACGGCGATCCAGCTCCAGCAGCTTTTTCCACAGCTCCGGGTGATGCTTTCGCAGCTTCCGCAGCTCGTCGATACGCTGGAACGGGCAGCACCAGCAGGACGCACGGTGGTAAATCTCATACAGCCTGCCGAAGTCAAAGCCACGGTCGTAACAGGCTTGGAGCGCCTGCGCCTCCGTGATGCCCCATTCCACGAGGGGATACCGCTCATCCTTGCAGCGCCACGCTTCATCGGCGGCGATACCGACATAGTGGATCGCGCCCAGCTCGCCTTTGAGCCGGTTGACCTCCTTGGTGATGAGGTGCGTTTTGAGCTGCCCGGTACACCAGCGGACGCGGATTCCCGGCCAGCCGTTGCCGTAGGGCGGGATGCCCAGCTTTGCACGGTTTTCCAGACTGCGGGGCTTCTGCTTGGGTTCGTCGAACATCAGGTATTCAAAGCCCTTGGGATGCCGCAGCGTAGTGATATGGATGCCGCGCTCCCGGAAAAGATGCTCGTCCAGTTTGGCAAGGTGTTCGTACATTTCCGGGAACTCCATGCCGGTGTCCGCTGACAGCACCATGTCGATGGGCATATCCTGTTCGATCATCAAAAGCAGCATGGCGGTACTGTCCTTACCCCCGGACAGGCTGACGGCGTGAAACTGCTTGCCGTTTGCGTTCTGAATGGTTTCCCGCATGGGGAAGCCGCTCCGTTTTCACTCCTTTCCCACATCACAGCTCATAGATGGGCTGCTCGTGTTCGTAGTAGGGATCGCACAGGGCGGCAAGCTCGGCCACCAAGTCCTCCAAATCCAGAGAAATCTCGCTGTCTGCCCAATCGCTGCCCTTGTAGACGCGATACTCGGTGACGTATTCGCCTTCTCCGGCGTTCACGCTGAATTTGGCAACGACGGCGAAGCCCATATCCTCCAGCAGCCACAGCTCCATCGACCGGGCAGCAAACACCGCGCCGATATAGCTGTCGCCTACGTCCTCATAGAGAAGCGTCGCTCGCTGCTTGAACAGCTCCGCGCTTCGATAGTCCAAGCTCAGCGCATTCTTGCCGTCTGCACGGTAGGCATAGACCGTTTCGGCCTTGTTCCAAACGGCTTGCAGCAGGGCGTGATAGTCAATGTTTTCCAGAAACTCGTCGATCTCCGTTTCCGCGTAGCCGACCTCCGTACCCTTGCGGAACAGCGTGGTCAGCGCTTTTTCCAGCTCTGTTACTCTGCTCATGGTAATTCCTCCAATCATTTTAGTGACGCCGCTTTCTCCGGTCAGGGAGGATATGCCCCTCAATGACGGCGGCGTGTTTGCGGATTTTGATTTCTCCGCGTTTCTCGGATGCCTGCGCCTTGGCGTATCCCACGTCGGAGAGGAACAGTCGCAGCCGTTCGCCCTTTTCGCCTACGGGGGATTTCCACGATAGGACATCAAAAATAATCATGTGGCGGGTTTCGTCCATAAAACGCTCCAGCGCAAGGATGCTGTGCCCGCCGACAAAATCATCAGCGTTCATATTCGGCACCTCGCGCTCTGATCTGAAAGGCGGCAAGCCCATAGCGGGCGATCAGAGTGGCGTTGACGATCAGGCGCAGCGCCTCCGGGTCAATGACCTCCGGTTCCGCTAAGTCCGCCATCGTGACCGCCTCCGTCTTGTCGCAGAGGTCGCGCGCAGCCATGAACAGTGCGTAGTTGTGCGGCGAGGTGTTTTTCAGCACCGCATAGCCGAACTCGATCCCGTCCTTGCAGAAGCAATTTGCCGTGCGGCGGTAAATATCGTCGTTAGAGGTCAGCAGGTACATGACCGCATAGTAGGCGTTGGTGTCTCTGCGGCGGCGATAGCCCTGCACGGCGCACTGATACTGCATCCTGCGCTCATGCTGCTCGTTGCTCCAAAGGCTTCCGGGATAGTGCTTGATCAGCAGGTTCAGGCGCTGGAACAGGCGGCGTTCATGGGAAAATGTCTCTAAGACTGCCTCGTGGTAGCCGACCACACCGGCCTCGATACGCTCGGCCAGCCACGGGCAGCGCAGGGCGGTACAGCCCAGCTTTTTCACATACTCGGTACAGAGCTGGCAGCTCACATCCTTGGGGGTATATTTGAATGTGTTGATATACATGGCGTCCTCCTTTTGGCATGAAAATAGCGGACAAACAAACTGCTTGTCCGCTCATCGGCTCTGATCGCGCTGGCGTTTTTTCTGCCATGCGTCCAGTAATTTGAAGATGGTGTTCTCAATCTGAAATGGGGTATAGGAACGTGGGAAATATTTGCGGAGCTTTTCACCGGAAAGGGTGATGTCGTTCTTCTCCGGTTTCTTCTGCTCCATCATAATGGAGAGCATGGTGTCCTCGTTCAGCTCGCCGCTCTGACTGAGCTTTTTCATCCGCTGCGCCTGCGAGAGTGAGGGGGTGGCCTGTTCGCTGTCGATGGTTTCCAGAAGCAAGCCCTGCTCCTTGGGTGTCAGCGCCGCAAGCTGATAGGCGGGACTGAGGGCGATTTTCTTCTCGTCCACCATCTGCTGAAGCTCCGGGACTAACTGCGTCAGGGCGATATAGTTGCGAATGGTGTCGCCGCTCACACCGGCATCCTGACCAACCTCATCATCGCTGCGGAACTTCGCCGAAATTTTCGGCGAAGTCAGATCCGTTCGTGTGCCCTGCTGCTTGATGGCCTCCATCTTCATCTTGTAGGCTTTGGCGCGTTCGGAGGGGAGAATGTTCTCCCGCTGAAGGTTGCTGTCCACCATGATGATGGTGGCAGCGTCCCGGTCAATATCACGGACAATAACCGGCATGGTGGCCAGTCCTGCCAGCTCGCAGGCGTGTTTGCGTCGGTGGCCTGCGATCAGCTCATAACCGCCGTCCTCCCGTGGCCGTGCCAGCGCGGGGACGAGGACACCGTATTCCTTGACGCTTTCGGCGGTTTCCTGCATGGACGCATCCTCCCGCACCTGAAAGGGATGATCCGGGAACGGATGCAGCTCAGAGAGCGGAATCTGAACAACTACTTCCTGCTGCGGTTTCGGCTTTTTGGATGGCGCGGGCTTTTTGCCCGGTTCCTTCTGCACGGTTTTTTCAGGCATTGTGTTCCTCCTGTCGGCATCTGATTTTGGGTACAAAAAAAGGACATTTCTTCTTTTCAGAGGAAATGTCCTGATTTCTTGGACGGGCTGACAGCCTGCCCAAACAGTATTTAATTTTGTCGTTACTATAACACCCCCTACGATATAATTACTTCGCGGCTCGATTTTTCGGTTTGGAAAAGGATGAAAAACCTTGCCAGATAACCGAAAACCCTTGATATATGGGGCTTTTCCGGTTTGTCGTAATTATACCGTAAGGGCATAGCTGCGCCAGTCTGCTCTATGCCAATGGCGTGAGCCTGAAGGAGATTCAGGAGTGGCTGGGGCACAGCGACATCAGCACGACAAGCAACATTTATACACATCTGGATTTCTCCAGTAAGGTATCTTCGGCGAATGCAATCGTCAATATCTTCCCAGAAAACGCCAAAGTATAAAAAATGGGCAAAAAAGAAAAACAGCCTAAAATCTTTCGATCCTAAGCTGTTTTATGATGAAGTGCCGATGGTGGGACTCGAACCCACATGGTTTCCCGAACGATTTTGAGTCGTTTGCGTCTGCCATTCCGCCACATCGGCTGATATTCAATTTTGAGACATTCGTACCGGTTTCTGAAGATTGGAGGGATGTTCAGGAGGGATGTAAGAAATCCTGCTTCGACAAACCTTCAAAATTCAACGCACACTCGTGAATTTCTCGTACAGACAAGAAAAATCACGAAGCGGATTTTGAGTCGTTTGCGTCTGCCATTCCGCCACATCGGCTGATATTCAATTTTGAGACATTCGTACCGGTTTCTGAAGATTGGAGGGATGTTCAGGAGGGATGTAAGAAATCCTGCTTCGACAAACCTTCAAAATTCAACGCACACTCGTGAATTTCTCGTACAGACAAGAAAAATCACGAAGCGGATTTTGAGTCCCCCTCGTCTGCCATTCCGACACACCGGCGTATTCTATTTTACAGACAACATAGTTATTATAGCGGATTTTTCTCCCAAAATCAAGATGCAGCTCACAACTCATCAAATTTCTGCAAATTTCCTCTCCCCTTTTGGGTCGCGGGCGTGTATACTGAGAGAGACAACATCATACCCAAAGGAGTGCTCTCTATGAATCAGTTTCTTTCTGCCCCCGTTACCGACGCCCAGCGCCAGCGCGACGCGCTGTTAGGGGCGCTGGTGGGGCTGGCCCGCTCCACCGTCAACGAGCCGAAAACCGAGGACACCGACCGTGTGCTGACCTCCGGTCTCCGGCTGGCTGCAGACCCGGACGCTGCCGAAGACGCGCTGCGCCGGATGTACCACATCGTCGAGACGGAAAAGCACCGCGTCGCCCCCAACTGCGCCATCTGCACCATGCGCTGCGGCAACACCGACAACTACGACCTCGCCCGGCTCTGGGCCGCGCCGGAGGACATCCGCGCCCTCAAACTGCGGCTGCTGGCAGCAGTATTCCGGCTGGCACAGGGCCGCCCGGACGCCCGCGCACAGGAGGTCATCGACCAGGCCCTTTTTGTCCTCGCCGAAGACTGGGACGAGGAACTTCTCGCCCCCATCGTGAAGCGGGCCGAGGACTGCTGTGCCGGGTAAATTCCCCGGAAATTTCTGCTTTTCCCCGCGCGCTGCATTTCTTTTCTCTCCGCTGCGCCGCACACAAATCCGGACAGTTTCTTTTTTATCGGGCATTCTTTCCCCTTTTTGTCAGAATTTATAGCAATTCAACTTTTTAATGCAACAGCAACAACGTTGAATTGCATATCGCAACTATGCTGTTTGAATGTTGCGCTAATTCCTTGACTTGCGATAGTGCTCCGGGCGCAGAAATATGGGGATGCTTTTTCCAAAAAACACTTTACAAACGTCAAAGAAATAACTATTATATAAGTATAGTGCTTCCAATCGTTGGCACGAACAGAAAGCGGTCGGACTGACCGGTAATACAGCTTCCGGCCCGGAAATCATCCACGTTTCCAATTTGCAGTGGAATACAGGAAAGAAGGTATAAGCTATGTCTGAGAAAAAGTCTGCTGTCCCCGCAGCGGCCGCTGCTCCTGAGACTCCTGCGGCAGAGCCGAAGAAGCGCAAATCTTCTGGTGCTGCACAGCGGCGCGGCCGTCCCCCGCTCTCCCCGGAGGTTTATGTCGAGTTCGGCACCAACCAGTACAACATCACCGATGTTGTCGAGCGCGCAAAGGCCGACTACCGCGCCACCCATAAAGTGGGCGTCCAGTCCTGCAAGGTCTACGTCAAGCCTGAAGAGGGTATGGCCTACTATGTCATCAACAAAGTCTCCGGCAAGCTGGAGCTGTGATGTTCCTCAACACGAACAAAGGCGTCTGCACAGTCATTTGTGCAGACGCCTTTTCTTTTTTATAAGCCGTACAGTTCGGTGTACTTTCGGGTAAGGTACTGGATATAATCCTCGGCACTGAAATCGCCGCAGGCGTTCTTCACCACGTCGGCAGGCTCCATCAGCCCGCCGTACTGGTGGACCTTTTCCCGCAGCCACGCCGTGATGGGTGTGAGGTCGCCCTTTGCCGCTGCGCCCCAGACGTCCACGTCCTGCTCCATCCGGCGGAGCATCTGAGCGCCGTAGGCACTGCCCAGCGCGTAAGACGGGAAGTAGCCGAACGCGCCGCCCGACCAGTGGCTGTCCTGCAGACAGCCATCCCGGTCATTCGGCACCTCGATGCCCAGATATTCCTTATAAAGCTTCGCCCAGACAGCCGGCACATCTTTTGCTTCCAGCGTGCCGCCGATGAGCTGCTTTTCGATCTCATACCGTACCATGACGTGGAGGCAGTAGGTCAGCTCGTCGGCCTCGGTGCGGATGAGGCTGGGCTGAGCCTTATTGACAGCGCGGTAGAACTGCTCTGCGCTCACGCCGCCCAGCTGCCGGGGAAAGAACTCCTGCACCTTGGGATAGATCGCTTCCACGAAGGGCCGCGACCGGCCAATGAGGTTCTCATAGAAACGGGACTGGCTCTCGTGGACGCCCATCGAGACGCCGCCCGCAAGACAGGTGTACTGCAGGTCATCCCGGATGCCCAGTTCATACAGAGCATGGCCGCCCTCGTGGAGGACAGAGTACATCGAGGATGCCACATTGTGCTCGTCGTAGTTGGTGGTGATGCGGACATCCTTATTGTTGAATTCCAGCGTGAAGGGGTGCTCCGTCTCACCCAGACCACAATGGCTGCGGTCAAGGCCCATCACCTCCATCAGATAGTCGGCGAAGGCCTTCTGCTGTGCTGCCGGGTACTCCTGATGCAGGAAGCTGTCGTCGATCTGCGGCTTCTCGCCGATTTTATGGATGAGCGGCACCAGCCCCTCCCGCAGCGTCGCAAAGAAGCTGTCCAGCATCTTCCTGTCCACGCCGCGCTCGTACTCGTTCAGCAGAGCGTCATAGGGCGCTTTCGAGGCGTCATAATAACCGGCAAAGCGGCGGTTGTAGTCTACAAGCTCCTGCAAGACGGGGCAGAACAGGGCGAAATCGTCCTGTGCCTTGGCCTTGTGCCAGACGTCGTCCGCCCGGTTGCACAGCTCTTTGTAGGCCATATATTCGTCCGCCGGGATGCGGGTCAGCTGCTCACAGCTGCGGCGCAGCTCCTCCACTTCGCGGCGGTGGATGAGGTCCAGCTCCCCGGCCCGGGCGCTCAGCTCATCCAGCAGCGCTTTCGTCTCGGGGCAGGTCATCAGCTTCTGGCTTTCTCCCGCCAGAATGCTCATGGCCACGCCCCTGCCCTCGGAGGTATCGCTGGGCGCGGTGGTCACGGCGTCCAGATAAAGGGAGCTGTCCGCACAGTGGTAAGCGTACAGCTTCTTTTGCAGCAATTCCAGCTGCTGCAAGGCGCGTTCTATCTCCATTGTCTTTCTCCTTTTTCTTTGATTTTTATCCCCAACCGAACAGCTTCCGCTTCGGCACCTGAACGGGGTCGGGTATCTCAAACTCGTACCGCTCGGTGGCGTTGATGACCGTCGTGCTGCCCCGGGTGCAGACACGGGGCAGGTTTGCCCCATAATTCAGGTGCATATGTCCGTGGATGAACCACTTGGGCTGATACTGGTCCATCAAATCGTTGAACACCTGAAACCCCTTGTGGGCCTTGTCGGTGCCGTCGTTGAGGCCGGATGCCGGGGCATGGGTCAGCAGGATGTCGATGCCGCCCGCCCGCCGGGCCGCGAGCCAGAGCTTCCGGACGCGCCGCCGCATTTCAGCCTCGGTGTACTGGAAGGTGTCATCCCTGTTATACCGATTGCACCCGCCCAGACCCATGATGCGCAGCCCCTTCCAGACATAGACCGCATCGTCCACACAGATGCAGCCACCCGGTTCTGACTCCTTGTAACTGCCGTCGTGGTTGCCGTGGACGTACAGGATGGGGGCGGTGGTGAAGTTTGTGAGGTATTCGAGATATTTTTTCGGCAGATCACCGCAGGAGAGGATAAGGTCGATGCCTTCCAGCCGCTTGCGGACACTCTCGTCCCAGAGCAGTTTGGACGGCACATCCGAGATCGCAAGTATTTTCACGATGTTTTTGCTCCATTCTTTTCTATCCTTGGGGCTTTGCCTGTTACTGCGGCGTTCCCTTTACGATGTCCAGACCATTGACGTTCAAAAGGCTGCGGGTCTTGGCGTCCAGTTCGTCGTAGCTGGGCAGTTCGCCCTCTACGCACTCTTCCAGCCAGTCCATCTCCATCAGTTCCTTGGGCGTATAGATGCCGGAAGCCGCATGGTGAAGGGCATGGCCCTGACTGTAGCTCTCGGTCGGGAAAACATGTATCTCCCCATCGCAGAGCTGGCGCTCTGCCATCTTGAGCAGCTGCATGGTGCCGTCGTTCAGCCGGGTGGGGTATTCCACCCGCTCGGCACCGCTCTTGAGTCCCCACCAGTAGTTGATCGCCCTGCCGCCGGGGGCGCTGTCCCATGTTCCGGCAAACACGGAGCGGACGATCTCGGTGAAGAACACGTCCCACCGCCACTCCGGCAGGCCCAGCGGCTGCAGAACGCCGTCGGGCAGACGGCGGCAGAGGCCGTAATCGCGGTAGGTTCCTTCCGGCTCCCGGAAGTCCTGACTGTAGAAGACTTCGATGTCTTTCCTGTCCGAGAAATCCTGCGGGTGTGCCGCATCGCACAGGCAGGCCCAGCGCAGCACCACCCGGCTGTCGGGCCGGACGGCACGCACGCCCTGAGCAAAGGCATTGATGGCCGCAGGCACACCATACACCGGGTTTGCAGCCACATAGCCCACCTTGTCGCTGTGGGAGACGATGCCCGCCAGCATTCCCAGCAGATAGGTCACCTCATAGGTGCGGGGGTAGTAGGTGCGCACCAGCGGATGGGGCGCACTGAGGGAACAGTTCAAAAAGCGGGTCTTGGGGTGCTGGGCCGCGACCTTCAGGCAGGCGGTGTGCATCCGGGCGCTGGTGGTGAAGACGATGTCCGCGTGGTCGTGGGCTACCTCTTCCAGCACCTGCTCTGCGTCCACCTCGGGGTTGATATTCTCCCGGCAGCTGACATAGAGCTTATCCGGGAAAGCTTTCACCAGCGCGGCACGGCCCTTGTCCTGTCCGCGCACCCATGCGCTGGTCTGGGCGTTGTGCTCGTGGAGGAACACCACCCGCAGCTCGCTGGGGCGGGAGCTGAAAATGTTCAGCTTGCTCAGCAGCGGCTCCGAGCTTTGCTTCGGCTCCAGCAGCAGTTCCACAGCGTGGGGCTCTGCCAGAATTTTCACCTCGTCCCAGAGGCGGGCCAGATTCTCCCGCACCTTGGTCGGGGTGGACTCGCAGGCGTCGGCATAACGGTACACCGACAGGTACACCAAAAGTGCGTCGCCCGGCGTCAGGCCCAGTGAGCCGCCGCCCAGCGCATAGAACTGCTGGCTGAACATGGTGTAGAGGGACGAGAAATTCAGCCGGTCGTCCTCCGTCCACGCCTCGCCCGTGGCCTTGCAGGCCAGCGCCTGCAGCTTTGCATAGCCCCCCAGCCGGGAGAAGCTGACGTAGTTGATGCGGGAAAACTTGTAAAAATCAAGGAACTCGTAATAGAGCTTATTCTCCAGCGTGTCGTTCTTTGCCGGGATGAGCCGGGTGACGGTGCCGGGAATTTTCACGGCCTCATAGTATTTGAGGACGGAGACACGCTTGTTGCCCTCCTGCACATAGAATTTGTTCAGGTATTCGAAGGCAATAATAGGGGTGTGGATCCCCTCTTCCAGATGGGCGTCACAGAGGTTCGACCACTTGACTGCAAACTCGGTATCGTCGTCCAGAAGAGGCATGAAATTGGAGGCAAAGGCGGTGTGGCGTCCGGCGGTCTTGGTACCCACGATGCTCTCGGCCGGGATGTCCACCAGCCCCAGAGGCTCCTGCGCCACGATGTCCACATCGGTGAGGATGTCGTCCAGCACCGCGAGATAGGGCGACTGGCCCCGGGCCACATTGGCCCGGTAGGCACGCTGGCCCGCACGCTGGGCGCTGCGGTAATCTTCTATCATAAACAAAACTCCTTCTGCTTTTTCAGCAAGCGAAGAGGGATACTTTCCTCTAAGGGATAGTATAGCATGAAAATCGAAATTATGGGAGACTTTCTCGCCGCAAGGTGTTGCTTTCGCACAAATTTTAAGGTACGATAAAAGAAACACACGTTTCTTGTGAGGTAAGCTATGCTTTGTGAAACTCTTCCCCGGCTGGAAGCCGACGAATATCCCGGCGGTCTGTGGTACTACGAGCCCCACACCTATCAGCCCTACCGCTATGTGCTGGGGCGGGTGGGCCGCCGCCCGCTGGTGTGCATCGGCATCAACCCCAGCACCGCCCAGCCCGGCGCGCTGGACCCCACTCTGAAGAGCGTCGAGCGTCTGGCCAACGCCAACGGCTTCGACAGCTGGATCATGTTCAACGTCTACCCCCAGCGGGCCACCAACCCCAACGACATGGACAAAACGCCCGACCGCGCCCTCTGCGACGAAAACCTCCACTGGCTGCAGGCCGTGCTGGCCCAGACCGAGCCCACCATGTGGGCCGCATGGGGTACTCTTATTGAAAAGCGGGACTATCTGCCTGGCCTGATGCGGGAGATGGTTGCCCTGACGCGGGAAAAGAACATCCCCTGGGTGACCTTCGGTCCCCGCAGCAAAAAGGGCCACCCCCACCATCCCCTCTACCTGCGCAAGGACTCCACGCCGGAGCCTTTCGATGTAGAAAACTACCTCAACACCTGTTTTGAATGAATCTCTCAGGGAGGGAATTGCATGACACCGGAACGATATAAAAAACTGACAGACTGGCTCGAAGGACATCCCGCCCTGCGGGAGGGCATCATCCTGCTCAACCGCTGGCTTCCCCTCGTGCCTTTCGTCTGCTATCCGGTGCTTCTGGTGCTGCTCAATCTCCGGTGGTTCAGGATGCTCACCATCGGACGGGGCGGCGGCGCTCTTGATTTTATGCAGGTCATTGCCCGGGCCATTCTCGTTCCGGGTCTGGCGTTCGGGCTGGGTACCATCCTGCGGGCGAGACTCAACTTTCCCCGCCCTTATGAGCAGCCGGGCTTCGTGCCGCTGGTATCTAAGGAGACCCACGGCAATTCCTGCCCTTCCCGCCACGCACTCAGTTCCGCCGTCCTCGGGATGGTGTGGCTCTACTTCTACCCTGCCGTCGGCGTCGTGATGCTGGCCATCGCCGCCCTCATCTGTCTGCTGCGGGTGCTTTCTGGGGCGCACTTCGTCCGGGATGTGCTGGCAGGCGCAGCCTTCGGGCTTACGTTCGGCTTTGTGGGGATGTGGCTGCTGTGAGAAGCCTTTTGCAAAAAGCGCAAAAAAGTTTCAGATTTCTCTTGACAGAATCCAGGGGCTATGGTATTATACTTCTCGCAGCGTGCTTCGACTCACAGCTGCAAACCATATCAGAACCCAATGGGATAACAACGTGCGCCCGTAGCTCAGGTGGATAGAGCAACTGCCTTCTAAGCAGTGGGCCGGGGGTTCGAGTCCCTTCGGGCGCATTGATGTGGTGCCCATAGCGTAGTCGGTTAACGCGCCAGATTGTGGATCTGGAGACCGTGGGTTCGAGTCCCACTGGGCACCCCACTAAAAAGACCCGCGAGCATATGCTTGCGGGTCTTTTTCTATTATTGGGATGTCCAGTGGGACTCGAACAGGGCGGCGACGGCGCGTCAGCGACGGCGTAAGCAATCAGCCCAGTGGGCTGTTGCTTAGCCCGCGGGTTCCAATCTCTAGGAATGTCTATCGCAGCAACAACGCCCTTTACTCCCTCACCCATCTTATAAATAAAACTCAAACGACTCAAGGCCGCAGCCCAGAACACCGTTCCGTGTTCCACGCTGCGGCCTTTTCGTATTTCTCAGCTTCCCAGCTGCTTCAGGATATTGGCGACCTCATCGTTGGAGTAGCCCTCCTTCAGCAGTTCGCTGCGGATGGCCGTGTCGCTCCTGCCCTGCCGGTAGAGGCGGGCGGCGCTGTAAGGTACGATGGTGCTGCCTCCGGACGACAGCACTGACCCGCTGCCCGAGCCTCCCGAACTGCCCGCACTCTTTGCCCCGGCGTTTGCCGCAGCCTGCTGGGCGCTCTGGGCTGCCTTGGACTGCTTGAGCGCCCATTCACCCTTTGCGATATTCAGCTTTTCGCTGGTCACATTGTTGTTGAACTCCTGCTGGCGCAGGGTGTCCTGATACTGCCGCTCCGCCTGCTCGTTCTTGTACTTCTGCTGGGCAAGACTGTCCTGCCGCTGGGTCTCCTGCATCTGCTGGTCCCACGCAGCGTCAGCACGCTCGGCCGCGTAGGCGCGGTCTTTCGCGTACATATTGTATCCGGTGTTGGCCAGCGCACCCACCAGCGAGCCGATGCCGGTGGTCCCGGTGATGGCCAGCTGCACCGCGTCGCCGATGACACCCAGAATGCTCAGCACACCATTGAATGCCTGCTTGCGCTTGGCGATGGCCTGCTGCTCCTGATTGGAATAGTAGCCGTACAGGGTGTCCAGCCGGCCCAGATAGTCCTGATAGCGGCCATAGTCCTGCTCGTAGGCAGCATTGTAGGCGCTGCCCTTCCGGTCGAGCTGACTGTAATAGTCCGACAGCTCCGCATTATACTGCGCCTGTGCGTTCTGCTCCTGCGTGTTGAGCTGGTCGATCCGGGTCACGACATCGTCGCCCTCACTGTTGTAGGTGTCCAGCGCCAGCCGGTAGAGGGACGGCAGGGCGTCGTTCAGCGCGCCCATCTGCTGCTGGTACGCCTGCTGAGCCACACTGGCCGCATAGCTGGAGCCGTAGCCGCCGGTGAGGGCTGCAGCCTGTGCGGCGGCGTCCGCGCTGGCGTTGCGGGCGTTCTGGGTGTACTGCTGGGCATACTGGCGGTAGAGCGGGTCCTGTGCATAGCTGTACTGGAAGCTGTTCCGCTCCAGCAGCTGGCCGATGAGGTCTTCGATGCGGCCCTGATAGGCGCTCTCATACTTGCCCGGCCGGTTCTGCTGCCAGTTTCTCAGGTCCGCTGCTGCGTCGGTGACGCTCTGGCCGGGGGTGTACACCGCATTTGTCAGCGCATTCTCCACCTCTTTGCGGCTGTTCAGTCCCGCCGTGCTGTAGGAGGACTGGACTGCAGGCTGGGCAGCCACATCTTCCAGCAGCTGCTGTTCTTTCTTTTTCTCGGTGCTCATAAATTCTCCTTTCTCACTGGATGCTGTTCAGCCGGGCGCGCAGCGGCTCCGACATATTTTCCACGTCCAGATTGCAGAGCACATATTGTAATTGCTCCTGCATCTGGTATAAGTAGTTGCGGATGGCGCGGGCATCCTCCGCGTCCATGTTCTCGCTCAGATGGGGCAGTCCGATCTTCGAGAGTCCCGTGACACTTGCCATGTTCAGTTCACCTCCTGTGCCAGAATGCCGCCCTTCGCGGCGGCGCTCGTCCGGGTCAGGCTGCGCAGGGTAAGCTGGCCTCTGCCCTTCAGCCGGAACCGCAGGCTCCCGCACCGCCTCGGCACAAACGGAACATCGAAGCAGCGCCGCCCGTCGGCGGTCAACTGGGCCAGTGTCTCCCACGCTCCGCTGTCGTAACTCACAGCCACCTCGATGCGGCTCTTCACCTCGGCCTCGAGCCGGAGCGTCAGCCGGGAGAGATACAGCTCTTCCGGGCCGTCCAGCCCGATGTCCCCGCTGACGAGTTCGAAGCTCACGCCGTCCTCGATGCCGCCCGCCTGCTGCCAGTTCTCCTCCCGATCTGCATCTGCGGCCCAGATGGCCTTTCCGTCCCAGAGATAGAGCTGCCCGCCGCTTCCGGCCATCTCGTAGGAGCAGACATCTTCCTCCTGCCAGAGCCCCCGTTCAGTGTCATAGACCAGCAGCCGCACGGCCTGGGCTTCACCGCCGCCCCGCACGAGGTGCAGATAATACCGCCCGTCCAGCGCGCCGCCCAGCGCCGACTTCACGTTCCGCAGCCGGGCCGGGTCGAGGGCCGTCGAGACTTTGGTGGGGATGCTGCCGTCCCAGGCCATCACGCCGTCGGGCGAGAGATAATAAAGCGTCTCGTTGATGACGCAGAGGCTCCGGGCAGCGCCCTTTGCCACGCCCCGGCAGCGCAGGCTGCTGAGCTGGAAATCCGAGGGCTTGGAGCCGTAAAGCTTGTGAAGGGTGTTTTCCTTGAAGAAAAGCGCGTATCCCATACAGGTAGCCGCGCCGGTAAACGCCCCGTCGCTGCCCACGGTCACGGCATAGCTGTCGGCGGCAATGCCCCGGTAGGAGAACCAGTTGGTGGGGTCGCCCAGCTTGCAGGCGTAGATGACGTTCTCCTTGTTGGAGCATCCCCACACCCGGTTGTCGCACTCGGTCAGGTAGTCCATGTCCGGCACCCGGCGTTCCAGCTCCACCACCTCTGCCGAGACGAACTCCCGGCTGACGCTGCCGTCCAGACTCACCCATCTTACCGCTGCGCCGGTGCGGGTCAGACGGCCATAGAACCACTCGCCGCCCGGGTCGGCTTTGACGCGCAGAGCATCTGTGCCGGCGTCGTAGACGATGCGGTCGCCGTCCAGCTCGTTCCACTGCCCGGCCTGTTCCGCTGCAGAGCCGGTGAGGGTCACGGTGTCCTCTGCCGCAAAGTCTGTTCCCACCCCCTTTGCCGAGATGCGGCAGTAGTCCAGCACCACCGCCGACCAGTTGCCGGACGCCTCACTATACACTTCCAGCGTGCTCTCGCTGCTCCATGGCTTTTCCGGGTCTTCCACCCGCAGAAAAAGCTGGCCGTCCGTCGGCTTGTCGGGCTCAGCAGGGCCGCAGCCGCTCACCTCGTAGACCTTGCCCTCCGCGTCGCAGGGTGTAAACTCTACGCTGGTGTTTTTGCCCGGCCACACCGCGCCCAGCGCGCTCACCTTCCGGCTGGCTGTATCGAAAGCCAGCTTGTCCGGGAAGATCAGGATCTTCGTCCCGATGCCCACCAGCGTTTTCTTGCCGTCCTCTACGGCGTCTTTCAGGGTCACTTCCATCTCATCCGCGTCATCCGGCGTGTAGACGAGGTCTCTGCCGCAGACGGTCAACAGGCCGTTCAGGTGATACATCCCGTTCAGGCCAGCTTCCTCCCGCAGCTTCCGCCGGGGCAGACGGGTGCTCAGGGCCGGGAAATTCCGGGCCGAAAAGTTGATGCCCACGCTGTACTCTGCCTCGGTGCAGCTGTACGTCTCGTTCAGTCCGCCGAACACCCGCAGCATATTCCGGGTGTTTTTCAGGCCGTTCCGGTTCGAAAGTATCATCTTTCTCCCTCCTTACCAGCGCCAGCTGCAGCCCCGGGCGGGCAGATTCTTCCGCCGCAGCCACGCGGCCAGTTCGGCTAAGATGCTGTTGTACTGAGCCTGCTCACCGGCGTACCGGTCGTTCTCACCCAGCGCGGCGTCCGTCATGGCGCACAGATAGTGCGGGTACAGGCTGTCGAAGGGCGGCGGCACCAGCAGCACGTCGTCATCCCGCAGGCCGTCGTCCCACGCAATGTCCGCGCCCACGCCCTCCCGGCTGTCGGCGCTGCTGGGCCGGAAAAATTTCTCCCGCAGCATCCCGTCCACCTCGCACAGCCAGCGCTGCCGGGTGCGGGCCGCGACACGGCTGCCCGGGCGCAGCTCTTCGGCTCGCTCCATCGCTTCTCCTACCGTCATAAAAAGCCTCCTTTCGCTTTTTCCAAAAAGGCCCGGCAGAAGCGGCCTTCTCCGCCGTTTCTGCCGGGCCGCGTTGTCTTATTTTACTGGGCCGCAGTCTCTGCCGCAGCGATGCGGGCGGCGGTGTACTCGTCCTGCTGCTGGCTGTGTTCCAGCACCTCGGCCACCTCAGGCGGCACTTCCACCTCCACGCCCCGGCGGATCTTGTAGTTCACGCCGTTGACGCTCACGAACAGATCGCCCTTGTACCGGCTGTTGTCCTTGAACAGCCGGATGCGGACATTCTTCTTTTCTGCCATAGCTTCTCCTTTCTGATGGACCTGCCCTCGTAAGCAAGGCCCACCCTTTTCTGTTTTTACTGAGCCTTTCTCGTCCAGCTCAAAGCAGCCCGGCCTGCCAATGGCTCTCCCTTTGGGAGAGCTGTCACCGCAGGTGACTGAGAGGGCTCAGTTTGCCGCCGCAGTGGTGGAATAGCTGGACACGCTCTCGATGCGCACCATGTACTGCTCCACCAGACGCTCGGCAGCGCGCATACCCTTCCAGCCCACAGAGGCGCGCTGGTTCAGCGGATCGTCGCCGTAGCCCAGCTGCTTGACGATGTGCTCCAGACCGCCGCCTTCCAGCTCGGTGACGCCGTAGGCGTGGGCGCCCAGCACGAGGGTGCCAAAGACGGCCAGACCCTCCGGACAGGTAGCGTCCTTCCAGATCTTCGCCTCGCTGGTCTCGATGAAGCGGATGTTGCCCAGCTTGCCGATCTCGCCGCGGTACATGGTGTCGGGGTCGGCGTACTTGTGGGCCTCGATGAACTCCTTGCAGGTCTTGAGGTCGTAGGCGGCGTAGGGATGGATGATGGCGATGTAGCTGTCGCCGATGGGGTCAGCGTTCATCGCGCCCAGCTGTGCCGCCGCCTGGAAGAACAGCTTCGGGGTCAGGGTGCAGCTCTTGTCCAGCGTCTTGCGGCTGGTGACGGCAGTCTCGGTGCCGTCTGCGGAAAGCTTCGGCGCATAGATGACGTTGGTGCCGCCGGCCAGCACATCGCGGGTGATGCTGTCCATGGTGCGGCCCGCCTGGCTTGCCAGAACGCGGGTGGCCTGTACCACATTGTTGTCGATGGCCGTCATCTGCAGCACATCGGTGAGCGGAGTCCAGCCGCCGTACTGGTGCAGGTCGCTGGTGATGGTGGTCACATTCAGGGTCTGGCCGTTGGGAGTCACGCCCTCGGTCAGCGGGGTATCGGCCTTGGGCAGGCTGTCGTACTTGCGGAACTCAATGGTCTTGCCGCCGTTCTGGGGTACGGGATAGTAGTCCGCGAACTGGTCATGCACCAGACGGGGCTCGGCCTGGTCGATGAGGCGCTTCTCGTAGAAGGTCTTCATCTCGTTGGTCATGGTGCCGGTGGTGTTCTGCAGGCTGGCAGAAGGGTCGGCAAAGAGCTGGAGGTCCATCTTCAGGTTGTAGCTTTTCATGTCATTTGTCCTTTCTGTATCAAAATTTTCAAAAACTGATCTTCACCCCGTGCATCGCACGGCGTTCCAGTGCCTCACGCTGGGCGCGGGTCATGCTGGCCACATCGGCCCGGGTGATGGCCGCACCGCCGGGGCTGGTGCCGTTTTCCGCCGGGCGGGCCGAACGCTGGCGGATGCGCTCCACGACGCCCTGCTCCACGGTCTGGGCGGTCTGACGCAGAGCGTCGTTGTAGTGGGCCAGACGGTAGGCGTCGCCCATCCGCATCCCGGGCAGCTCCATCAGGCGGCGCATCTCGGGGTTCGCCAGCTCCTGCTTGAGCGAAAAATCCGGCATATCCCGGCGAAGCATCGCCTCTTCCGCCGCCCAGCGGGCGTGGAGGGCGCGGACGGTGTTCGTGCCCTCTCTCAGGCCCGGAATGGGCGGGAGCGGAAGCGGCGCAGGGCGTTCGGGCGGAGCAGGACGCTCTTCCGGCTCCTGCACTGCCGCCGGTGTCGGCACATCCGAAGCTTCCCGGCCCTCATCCGCCTTCATCGTCCCGGAGGCAATGGCCTGCTGAGCCTGTGCATGGCTGAGGGCAGGAGCGGAGGGGGCGGCGGCATCGCCGCCCTCCGAGGCAAAGAGCTGCAGATCCACCATCGACTGTTCTCCCCGTCCGCTCAAATCGGCGAAGCGGACATTGTCCGGGTAGCGTTCTGCCAGCAGGGCAAAGCCCGCCTTTGCAAATTCGAACGCCCCCTCCACCCACGGCTTCTGGGGTGCTGCCGCCGTCACGGCCAGACGCGGGCCGTCCGGCTCGTCCCACACGCCGCTCCTGGTGCCTTCCTCGCCCGCCAGCAGGGCGCAGAGGGTCTGCATCAGGGTGCTGGCCCCCGCACACACGATGTCCTGCCCGGCGGGGGCATAGCCCGCGTGGCCCGAGGCTTCCAGCCGGCAGGTAGGGCCTGCCGGGCCGTCCAGCTCGGTGTAGTTTACTTTTATCATCTCATTTCTCCTTTCTGCGTCTTCATCGCCCTCGCCATCGCAGCCGTGCTCAGCTCCTGTGCCGGGCCGCTGAGCTTGGGGGCTTCGGACTTTTTCTGCACTTCCAGCAGACCCGTCAGCTGGGCCATCTGGGCCTGCATCCGGGCCAGCTGCTGGGCGAGGGTGCCGTTCTGGCGCACCCGCTGGCGCACCTTTTCGATGCCCTCAAAGTCCATCATTTCCAGCGCCGCCAGCGCGGCGTCGGCGTTGGCCGGGGCGAAAAAGCCCAGCTGATAGCACTCCTTGGCCGTCTCGTTCTGCGACAGGCGGGAGAAGGTGGACTTTTTCTCCGCACTCACCACGATGTCGAACACCGGCTCATGACTGCCCAGCTCCACGCCGCCCACGACTCTTGCAGGCTGGGCGCGGAGCACCTGGCCCGAAAAGCGGACGAACTCGCTTTCGCCGCTCTTGCCGGTGATGCGGAAGATGCGCTCCTCGTCGTAGAACTGCCTCATCAGCTCGATGATAAGGCAGCACTCTTTGGCAAATGCCCTGTAAGCGCTCTTGAGCATATCCCGGCTGAGCTTCGAACCCGCCTCCTGCAAGGCCGCGATGGCCGAAGCTGCCGTCACGCCGCCTGCGGTGCCGCCCTGGGTCATGTCGCGGTTTCCGCTGATCTCCTTCAGCTCCTCGATGCGGCTGTTGCGGTAGCTCAGGCTGTTGCCCTGCAGACCCGCCGTCTGCAAAGGCCGGAAGCTGTCGTCGTTCAGCCGCCCCACCACATGGATGATGTCCCGCGACAGGTCGGTCAGCTCTTCCTCATTGACGCCTGCCGTGTCGCTCAGCACATACCGCTGGCGGGACGAGAGCAGGACGTTCTCGTCCATGGCGTGGTTCATCTTGTCGATGGCGGTCTGGCACTCCTTCATCACGTCGATGTACCCGAAGCCCGCCGGGCTGTCCTCTTCCATGAACAGCGCATCGAACACGAAGGGATACCTGCCGTGGTCGTAGAAGCCTCTTTCGGCCAGCACCGGGTCGTTCTCGCTGGCGTAGAGCACCACGCCATTGCAGAACTTGCAGTAGTGCAGGACGCTCCTGCCCTCGGGGGAAAGCTTTTTGTAGTACCAGTCCACCACGACGCTCTTGTCGCTGGTATCAAGGCCGCCGTCGTGGATGTAATGCGGCACGTCCAGCACGCTGGCAGTGCGTCCGGCCAGCTGGGGCCAGCGGCTTTCCAGCTGAGCCGTGTCGGCCAGACTCAGCGAGAAAAAGTGGGGCGACTCCTGAATATCGTCCACGCCCGGCTCCCAGTAGAGCATCAGCAGGTTCATGGGCCGGATGGCGATCTCGCCCACGCCGCCCCGCTGCTCCGGATCCCAGAACACGCCTTTGACTCCGGTCCCCTGCTTGAGCTTGCGCCACCAGGTGTCGCTGTACACCTGCTCATAGTCCGCCTGTTCCAGCACCACGGGCAGCACGCTGGAAAGCGCCTGTGCCGCTGCCTCATCGTCCTCGGCACGGGGCAGGACGTTGGGACTGGGGTAGTTGTCCATCGCGTCGGCATGCTTGTTGGCGATGGAGTTGAACAACCAGCCGCTGGACGGCTGGGGTTTGCCCTCCATCATGGAGTTCTGGCAGTTCTTCCAGTGTCCCATCCGGAACCACAGTTCGTTGTCCACCAGGCGCTTGTCCAGCGCGGCCTTGCCCGCCTTGTACCGCTGCAAGATCTGCGCAGCCTCAGCCACCTCTTCCGGCCCGATGGGCAGTTTTGTTGCTTCATCCATAATTTTTCTCCTTCCTGCCCTCTGTTGCAGGGCTTTGTCGTTCACGCCCCATCGGGCTTTTTCCGTCTCACACAAAGTTGACCGGCCTGCCAATGGTGCTTCGCACCCGGGTTGCGGCTCCCAGCGTCTGCTGCGCTCTCGCTTGCATCCTGCTGGCCGCTGCCCCAACAATTTCTTCCTGTTTCCGCCACTGGCGGCGGTCGAAATTGTTGCCCCTTTTGGGAGAGGTGTCACCGCAGGTGACGGAGAGGGCAAGCCTGTCTCCCGAGAGCCGCCGCACAGTGATAGGCAGCCCCTTTGTCAGAGTGATACTATCGTCGGGTCTGTACTTCGCCGTCAGCATCCTCGCCCTCTCAGTCTCGCATTCGCTCGCCAGCTCTCCCAAAGGGAGAGCCTTTACACCCTCAGGAACTTCGCCTTCCGATGCAGCTCCAGCGGGTCATCCAGCACCGGCGGGGCCGATGTATGCCGGGGCGGCGAGATGGGATTTTCCATCAGCACATAGCGGCACTCATCGTAGATGTGGTCTTCCTGCCGGGTGTCGATGTCCTCCACATTGCTCTCGTCGTACACGAGGTTCGGGATGGTGCGGATGAAGTGCTTGCAGGTATTGAACACCTGCAGCATCGGCCTGCCCTCGCCGTCAAAATTCAGCCGGTAGTGCATCTGCATCTTGCCCGCCAGACGGGTGTGGTCGCCGGGCATCCAGTGCAGAAAGTTCGGCCCCCGCTCCATCATGGCGGCGATGCTCTCGCCCCGGCTCTCGTCGAAGATGGCCGGGTCGGCGATGCCCTGAATGACTCTGCCCCGGAGCACCGGGTCGTTCTGCTCGGCCTCCCGGATGCGCCGTGCCTGCTCCACCGGGTCGATGCGCAGACCCTCGTTGGGGCGTCCGGTGCAGCCGTACAGCTCCTTGATGCGGTAGAGCCGCCCTTCCTCGTCCGCCGCGTACCACCCCACCGAGAAGGGCTTCGAAAAGCCGAAATCGTAGCCCCGGTAGATCTTCCAGTGCTTCGGGATGGTGAACGGCGCGATGACGTGGGTCCAGCGCTGGTCTTCGTAGTGGTTCGGGTCGTTCCGCCACTCGGTGAACACCTGCCCCGAAAAGCTGTCCCAGCTGCCGTAGAGCAGCGCCTGCTTTTCGGCCTCCGGCATGGCCGCAAGGCTGGCCAGATAGTCCGGGTCATTTTCCAGCAGGGCGGGGTTATCGAAGATGCTGGACGGGATGAACACCCGCGCCCGCCGCAGCACCTTTTCGGTGCCGTCCGGCATCCGCACCGGGTATTCCTCCACGATGGGGGTGCCGGGCGGGGCAGGCGTGATGAACCGCGCCTTCACCCAGCCGTGGCCCACCCCGCCGGGGTTGGTGGTGGCCCGCAGATACACCCGGGTGCCGGGGCCGGTGGGGCGGTTGCGGCTCATCATGTAGCTGTACTCCTCCCACTCGAAGTGGGTCAGCTCGTCGAACCCGATGAAATCGAAGGCTTTGCCCTGATAGTTCGTCCGGTCCTTGGTGTACTGCATCGAGCCGAAGTAAATTTTCGCCCCGCTGGGGAAGACCCACACATGGCTCGTGGCGTTGTACTGCGCCTCCGGGAAGGCCCGGCGGTAATAGCTTTGACTCTTGTCCACGAGGTCGGAAAGCTGCGGATAGGTCTTGCGGAGGATGAGCGCCCGGTAGTGCGGGATGTGTACCTGCCGCAGCGCCTCGATGACGAGGGCGTCGCTCTTACCGCCGCCTGCCGCGCCGCCGTAAAGTGCTTCCGGCTCCGGCCTCCGCATAAATTCCATCTGTCTCGGCTGAGGCCTCCACACGACGCCCGCATTCTTGTTTTCTGTCGTCATACATCCTCCACCGGCGGCAGCAGCACCACGCCGCATTCCCGCCCTTCTGCGTCCACGCCCTGGTCGTTCAGGGTCTTCGACACGCCCGCCAGATCTTTCAGCACGGCAGTCGCTTCTTTCAGTTCCTTCATGATGCCGGGGTCGGTGCTGTTCTCTCTGCGGGCCGCGCGCTGGCGGGCGTTCAGATCTTTCACCTCCTGCGCCAGCATGGTGCTCAGGGTGTCGGTGGCTTTCCGGAGACTTTCCAGCCCCTTGGCCGCAGCCTGCTTTTCCTGCCCCATCCTGTGTTCTCACTTCCTTTCGTTCTGTCGCTGGCAAAAGGATACCACGCTTTTCTCCGCCGCAGGAGTCCATACTTTTTGCCCTCAAGTTCGTATTTTATCGCGTATTTTATCCTGTAAGTAATATTTCAAAGTGACAAAAATCCCCTGCCTGTGTTCTTTTCCACAGACAGGGGATCTTTCACTCAATTTTCTGCGCAAAGTCTCCGGGAGACTCTCTGCGTATTTTTACAGGGTTTCCACCCGGTCAAACAGCTCCTTTGCGGCCTCCACAGCCTCCTTGCTGCCGAAGACCACCCTCACGCCCTTCTCTATCCGGGCCGACAGGTCCGCCGCCTCGGCCTTGAGGGCGGCAGCATCCACACTGCACAGGCTCTTGCGCTCGGCGGCAGTCATCTCGTCGGTGATGCCGCAGAAGTATTTGCAGTCGGTAGACGCAGCCTCTTCCCGGGGCTTGCGCGGGGTGTCCAGCTTTGCTGCCGCACCCACGATGAACTCATTCATGTCCTTCCCGGTGTAGTCGCGGCCTGCCAGTTCTGCCGGCCCCTTTGCGAAAGTCTCATAGCTTTCTTTCAGGTGCGGATCGCGGTAGGTGTAGAGATATTCGGTGCCGTCGTTCTGGGTCACCATGCCGGTGCCATACGCGCCGCCCACCTCGCGGATGTTGTGCCACAGATACTCGTAGCTCATCACCCGGGCCAGCACCTTCCGCTCCAACCGCCGCTCCATGGGCCAGACCAGCACATCGTAGTTCACGCCGCCGTCGATGATGAAGGCCTCGTTCACCGGAGCTGTCAGCTCCTCCGTGTAGGGCTTTGCCTCGCCGCGCTTTTCTGCCGCAAAGGCACTGCCCGGCAGAAGCTTTTTCAGGGTATCCAGCGCCGCGTCGCTGCCGTGGAGGCTGACGGTCAGGGCGTTCTTTTTCAGCACGCTCTTCCACAGCTCTTCCATCTTTTTGCCCAGAGCGGTCCAGTCTGCCTTTTCCAGCAGCTCACAGAGATAGTGGTAGTAGCTCACGCCGTTGCAGCGCTCACTCAGTGCGGATTCCACCGAGAAATGTGCCGCCGCCCGCATGGCGGCGAAGGCGTGGCCCTCCCGCAGGAACTTCTGCTCCATGAGCAGCTTCTGCTGACTTGCCACCCGCTCCATCGCAGCTTCGGCCTGCGGGCCGCTGAACTTTGTCTCATACAGCCACTCGCTGCCCAGCTCCACAGCCTTTCCGAGGCTGCGTTCCAGCATACTCATCCCCACGATGAGCTTTGCGTGGCAGGGCCTGCCTTCCTGCCGTCCCGTCCAGCAGTCCATCCACGCACCACTGCTTCCCAGCCAGGTGTTCCGCAGAGTGTTCAGTTCCTGGGCCGTGTGCTTTTCGGTGTCCAGCTCATCCATGACATCCGTGAGCAGATGCAGGCAGGACATGTCTTCCGGTGCCATGCCGCCCAGATCATAGTAAAGGTACAGGTAGGTATTGCCCGCCGAGGGGTGGTGCAGCAGTTCTGCACCCGCCAGCAGCTCCCTGCTGCCCGGTGTCTGCTTTTTGCCCTCGCCAAGGTCGGCGGCTGTCAGCGGATGGTCCAGCACCAGCTTGCCGTCGGTGCGGGCGGCGCGCCCCTCTTCCTCTTTCCTAGTCAGGGTCGGCACCTGGATGATCTCCACCGGCGCAGGCGCGAACAGCTCCCGCAGCAGCTCATTGAACCAGCCCTGTTCCAGCTTCTCCCGCAGGGAAGCGAACAGAGCGTTCGTGTGGAGCAGCAGGGCCGGGTCGCCGGTGTGGAGCCAGCCGGCAGATGCATTGATGGCGTCCAGCACACCGTCCGGGATGCTGCCCGGCCGCTCAAGGGAAGCGAACTCAGTGGAGTTGATGCTTGCCATCAGCAGCTCCTCGGGGATGTCCTTCTCGAGGATGCCGTCCACGGCTTTGCGCACTGCAGCGGCAAACTTGCCTGCCGACTCTTCCGTCGCGCCCCGGAGCACAAGCTCCAGGGTCGGCTGCAGCGTGCTGTCATCGAAGCCCACGTCGATGTCCGCGCCCAGTTTTTCTTCCAGCAGGGCGGCTTTCAGAGGTGCCTGGTTCGTCCCCAGCAGGGCGTCCAGCAGGATCTCCACGCCCAGCTGGCGCTCCCGGTCGCTGAACGCACCGGTGTACCACGCCAGCGCACACTGAGCCTCGTCCGGCTCCGGATTCTCGGTATAGTACGGGATATTCCGCTTCGCACCGGCCTGCTCGTCCTGCACCGTCAGGCGGGGGCGGCTGGCGCTCTTGGGCATACGGCTCAGATACTGCTCGTCGAGGAAGGCCAGCTTCTCGGCCATGTCCATCTTGCCGTAGAGGGTGATGCAGCAGTTGTCGGCGCTGTAGTGGCGGCGGTAGACCCGCACATACTTCTCATAGGTCAGCGCCGGAATGGACGCCGGGTCGCCGCCGGAGACGAAGCCGTAAGCCGTATCCGGGAACATTGCCCGGCTCAGAGCGTTCTGCAGCTGTGCGTCCGGCGTCGCCAGCGCCCCCTGCATCTCGTTGTAGACGACGCCGCTCACCGTACCGTCTTCGTCCCGGTGCCAGCCCTCCTGCTCGAACACGCCCTTGTCCACCATGGCCAGCGGGCAGAACACCGCGTTGAGATAGACGTCCATCAGGTTCTTGAAGTCCGTCTCGTTGGGGGTAGCGAAGGGATACACCGTCTTGTCCGGGAAGGTCATGGCGTTCAGGAAGGACGCCATGCTGCTCTTGAGCAGCTGCAAAAACGGCGACTTCACCGGGTACTTCTCGCTGCCTGCCAGCACCGAGTGCTCGAGGATGTGGAACACGCCGGTGTCGTCGGAGGGGAAGGTGCCGAAGCCGATGCCGAAGGCCTTGTTGTCGTCGTCGTTTTCCACCAGCAGGACAGTTGCCCCGCTGACGTCATGGGTCAGCACAGTCAGCGTCCCGTGCTGTTCGGGGCAGTCCTCGCGCTTGACGAGGGTGTAGCCGGGATATTGTTTCATGGTCTTGCTCCTTTGTATTTTCTGGATTTTGATTCTATTGTATCATCCTGCCCGCCAAAACACAATGAATGGTTTGTGAATCATAACTCGCTGGTAAACAAAAAACTCTGCCCTGTCCGAAGACAAAGCAGAGGTCAAAACGATTTACACTGTCTCACCCTGACGGAACGACACCCTGAACAGCACGAATCCCACGATGAACAGCACGATGAGGGAGCCGACGCCCACATTGGCGCTGCCGGTGAGCTGGCTTCCCACGCTGACGATCATGGTGCCAAGGAAGGACGCGCCCTTGCCGCAGATGTCGAAGAGGCCGAAGTATTCGCCCGACTTTTCCGGCGGGATGATCTTTGCAAAGTGGGAGCGGCTGAGCGCCTGCACGCCGCCCTGGAACATGCCCACGATGACGGCCAGCACCCAGAACTGCCACTGCTGGGTCAGGAAAAACGCAAACACCGCGATGCCCGCGTAGGCCGCGATGCACACCGGGATGAGCTTTGCCGAGGGGTACTTGTTCGACAGCCGCCCAAAGATGAGGGCCGACGGGAACGCCACGATCTGGGTCACAAGAAGTGCCAGCAAAAGGCCGGTGGTGTCCAGGCCCAGCGCCGTGCCGTAGGCCGTCGCCATGTCGATAATGGTGTACACGCCGTCGATGTAGCAGAAGAACGCCAGCAAAAACCAGAACACCTGCTTATCCTCCGGCAGATGCCGCAGGGTATGGCCGATGCGGGCAAAACTCTGCCGGACAGCGTGCTTTTCCACCTCCACATAGTAGAGCTGTTTATAACTTTTCAGCAGCGGCAGGGTCGTGAGCAGCCACCACGCCGCCGTCAGCAGAAGTGCCAGATTCAGCGCCGTCATCTGGCTGATGCCGATGCTCCCCGCCCCCAGCACAAGGCCGAGGCAGACCACGAAGGGTACGCAGCTGCCGATGTATCCCCACGCATAGCCCCGGCTGGACACCTCGTCCATCCGCTCGGGGGTGGTCACGTCGCTGAGCATCGAGTCGTAGAACACCAGGCTGCCCGAAAAGCCCACTTTCGCAATGACGAAGATGACCAGAAACGGCAGCCACGCCGACGCCGCGCCCATGGCGCAGCAGCCCACGATGCCCACGAAGACGCAGAGTATGAAGATAGGCTTCTTGAAGCCCTTCGTATCAGCCACTGTCCCCAAAATGGGGCTCAAAACAGCCGTGATGACGGTCACAGCCGAGCTGGCATAGCCCCAGTAAGCCAGATACTCCACCGAGCTCAGGCCGCCGCTCTCTGCCAGCGCGTTGAAGAAAATAGGGATAAGGGTGGCCACCATCAGCACAAAGGCCGAGTTGCCCACGTCGTACAGGATCCAGTTCCGCTCCAAGCTCGTCAGGCGGAATTTGCCGCTCTTTTCCATCCGGTGCTCCTCTCAGTTCTCCCCAAACGTATGCTGATACTCCGCCCCAAGCGGCTTGTTCTCTGCATACTCTTCGATGAGCCTTACCGCCAGCGGCACAGCCGTTTTATACAGCTCTTCGAGCTTCTGGCTGCTCTGGACGCATTTGGGGTTCGGCTGCGGATTCGCCACAAGGCCGTGCATGAACTCATACTTACCCGCGACGCGCATCCCGGTCAGCACCACCCAGCGCTTGACGGGGTTCGCCGCCTGCAAAAGATGATGCACCGTTATCATCCCCTTCATCGCCGCCAGCGTCTCGTCCACCGTGACGCCCTCGTAGAAGGGCGCGATGACCTCGGCCCGCTCCCGGCTGGGTTTGATGTGGCTGGCCGTGAAGAACTTTATGGGGTCGAGGCCGTCTTCCCGCATCAGGGCGTTGTCAAACTCCGTCTCGATCTCGCAGTGGCCCACACCACTCTCCCGGACATAGGCCTCCACATAAGGGTGGCAGGTGCTGTCCAGTGCGAAGTGGCAGACAAAGCCCAGCACATAAGCCAGTGCGGCGCTTTTATCCGTTGCATTTTCCACCACGGTGCGGGCGCGGGTGAAAAACACCTCGCCCTTCTGCTCGTGCATGGCGTTGCCCAGACGGTTCACCGGGTTCGACTGCAGGGCCTTGTAATAAAACATCAGGTCCGGCCCGTGGAGACCTATGTCGTAAAGCTCCCGGTGCTGTTCCAGCGTCGCGCGCAGACCGTCCGGCAGCAGGGCCAGAACATCCGCACCAAAGCGGCGGTGTGCGTAGGTAGAAGGCATGATACCGCCCCTTTTCGTTTATTTTTCGTAGCCCTGCGGCAGCTCGTTCTTGAGGCCGCGCTCCATCAGGGACTTGACAGCCTCTGCCGCACTCATGCCCTTGTTGACGATGGAGTTGACGGTCTGGACGATGGGCATTTCCACCTGATACCGCTCGGCCAGTTCCAGCGCAGCGGGCAGGGCGTTCATGCCCTCGACCACCATGCCGACTTCCTTGACGGCATTTTCCGGGGTCTCGCCCTTGCCGATGAGGATACCGGCGCGGTTGTTGCGGCTGTGCATACTGGTGGCGGTCACGATGAGGTCGCCGATGCCGGCCAGACCTGCGAACGTGTGGACATTGCAGCCCATCGCCACGCCCAGACGGGCGATCTCGGCGATGCCGCGGGTGATGAGGGCAGCGCGGGCGTTATCGCCGTAGCCGAGGCCGGTGGAGATGCCGACGCCCAGCGCGATGACGTTCTTCATGGCGCCGCTCAGCTCTACACCCTTGATGTCCTCGTTGGTGTAGACGCGCATGACATTGTTGGTGAAGACCTCCTGCACATAGGCAGCGGCCTTCATATCCTTGCTGGCCGACACGATGGTGGTGGGCAGGTCGATGGCCACTTCCTCGGCGTGGGTGGGGCCGGACAGGGCCACAAGGCGCACGCCCTTCGGGCCGCCCTCCTTGCCCAGCTCATCGGCCAGGATCTCGGTCATGGTGTACAGGGTGTCGGGCTCGATGCCCTTTGCCACGTCCACGATGATCTGGCCGTCGGCCACATAGGGCCGGGCCTTTGCCGCCGTGGAGCGGACGAACACCGACGGCACTGCGAACAGCAGGATGTCCTTGTCTTTGCAGACTTCCTCGATGCTCTTGGTGAACCGCAGCTCGTTAGGGATCTTCATCTGCGGCAGATTGGGGTGCTTGCGGGTGGTGGAAAGGCTGTCGATCTCCTTCTCGATGGCCGACCACACCAGCACATCATTCCCGCTCACAGTCAGCATCCGTGCAAGGGCCATGCCCCAGGTGCCAGCGCCCAGAATACCAATACGTTTCATCACGTTTGTCCTCCGTATCCGCCGCGCTCCCGTCTGGCGGGGCGTGCGGCCTGTTTGTACCTTTACAGGTCTATACAGCTCTATTGTACCCGAAAGCTTCTGCCGCGTCAACCACTCTGCCGTTCTGCACAAAGTCAGCACCTGTTTTTCGTCCATTTCGTCTATACCATGCAATTTTTCGAAACCATTTGCGTTCATTTCCAAATCATGTTATAGTATTCTGGTAGGTTTTGTAGGATTTTCATTTTTTCCTCTTGACTTTGACCCAGCTTTAAGGTATATAATGTATCCACCCACCTGTTCTGTCTGTTGATTCAAATTTTGAAAAAGGAGTATCCATGCTGGAAACACTCTTATCCAACCGCACCGTCAGCGTGCTCTGGGAGGCTCTTCCCCGCATCCTCTCGGCGGGCCTCACCATGACCATCCCCCTCACCCTCATCTCGTTCACCTTGGCGATGGTGCTGGCGGTGGCTGTGGCGCTGGTGCAGTACGCCAAAGTGCCGGTGCTGAGCCAGCTGGCCCGGTTCTACATCTGGGTCATCCGCGGCACGCCGCTGCTGGTGCAGCTTTTCATCATCTTTTACGGCCTGCCCAGTATGGGCATCATGCTGGACGCTTTCCCGGCGGCAGTCATCGCCTTCGCCTTCAACGAGGGCGCATACTGCGCCGAGACCATGCGCGGCGCACTCGAGAGCGTGCCGCAGGGCCAGCTGGAAGCCGGCTACTGCGTCGGCATGAGCTGGTGGCAGATCATGCACCGCATCGTGCTGCCGCAGGCCCTGCGCACCGCCGTGCCTGCCCTCTCCAACTCCCTCATCGGCATGATCAAGGACACCTCTCTGGCCTCCAACATCACGGTAGCGGAGCTGTTCATGGCCGGCCAGCGCGTCGCCGCCCGCACCTACATCTTCCTGCCCATCTACTGTGAGGTGGCCGTGGTGTATCTGCTGTTCTGTACCGTCATCACCAAGCTGCAAGGGCTGCTGGAGCGCCAGCTCAACGCCCACGGCTTCCAGTAAGAAAGGAGTGTGGCTGTTATGGCAATGTTAGAGATACGCGGCGTCCACAAATCCTTCCATACTTACGCAAAGCCCGGCGTCCATCCCGGCATCTTTGGCCGCGCCCCCAAGCCGACCAGCAGCCTGGACGTGCTGCGCGGCGTCGATCTGACGGTGGAAAAGGGTGACGTCGTGGCCATCCTCGGCCCTTCCGGCTCAGGCAAGACCACCCTGCTGCGATGTCTCAACTTCCTTGAGACGGCGGACGCAGGCCAGCTCACCTTCGACGGTGAGACCTTCGACCTCGCCCACGCCGATCGCGCCAGCATCGCGCGGCTGCGCCGCAAGACGGCTTTCGTCTTCCAGAACTACAACCTCTTCCGCAACAAAACGGCCCTGCAGAACGTCACCGAGGGCCTCATCGTCGCCCGGAGGATGCCCAAAGCGGAGGCTGATGCCGTCGGCATGAAGATGCTGGAAAAGGTCGGCCTCGCCGACCGTGCCGACTACTACCCCCGTCAGCTGTCGGGCGGTCAGCAGCAGCGCGTAGCCATCGCCCGCGCTCTTGCCTCCGGCCCTGAGATCATCTATTTCGACGAGCCCACCAGCGCCCTCGACCCGGAATTGACCGGCGAGGTGCTGGCCGTCATGCGGCAGCTGGCACAGGAGGGCATGACCATGCTGGTCGTCACCCATGAGATGGGCTTTGCCCGCAACGTCTCGTCCCGCACTGTCTTTATGGAAAACGGTGTCGTGGTCGAGGAAGCCCCCTCGCAGGAGTTCTTCGCCCATCCCAAAGAGGCAAGGACCCGTGAGTTCCTTCAGAAAATTTCCCATACTGAATAAGAAAGGATCATCCCCTATGAAACGCAGAACCTTTATTTCTCTCATGAGCGTCATGGCCGCTGCCGGTGTTCTCTCGCTGGCTGGCTGCTCTTCCAACACTTCCGCCTCCACTGCTTCCGCCTCCACTGCTTCCAGCACCGCAGCTTCTGCTTCCGCTTCCGCCGCCAACAAGCTGGAGACCATCCAGTCCAACGGCAAGCTGGTCATCGCGCTGGAAGGCGCATGGCAGCCCTGGAGCTTCCACGATGAGAGCGACACCCTCGTGGGCTACGACGTCGAAGTCTCCCGCGCCATTGCCGAGAAGCTGGGCGTCGAGCCCGAGTACGTCGAGAGCGACTGGGACAGCCTGTTTGCCGGTCTGGACGCTGGCCGCTACGACCTCGTCTGCAACGGCGTCGAAGTCACCGAAGAGCGCGCCAAGACCTACGACTTCACCACTCCCTACGGTTACATCCACACCGCCCTCGCCGTCCGCAAGGATAACGAGGACATCAAGAGCTTCGAGGACCTCGCCGGCAAGACCACGGCCAACAGCCTCGCTTCCACCTACATGGAGCTGGCCGAGAGCTACGGCGCGACCGTCCAGGGCATCGATACGCTGGAAGAGACCATCCAGCTGCTGACCGCTGGCCGCATCGACGCCACCCTGAACGCCAACGTCTCCTTCTACGACTACCTGAACGTCCATCCGGACGCCGACTTCAAGCTGGTCGCCCAGACCGAAGATGCTTCTCACGTTGCGATCCCTATCGTCAAGAGCGATGATTCTTCCTTCCTCGACGCCCTCAACAGCGCCATCGACGAGCTGCGCGCTGACGGCACCCTCAAGGAGCTGGGCGAGAAATATTTCGGTCAGGATATTTCTTCCGAGAATTAACTTTTTGTTTTGATCGTCAGCAAAGCATCGGAAGTGCATCATGGTCTATCCCGTAGGCGAAACCGCAAAGCTTCCGGATCTCGTCAAAAATATCCGGGAAGAAGATGTTCCCGAGCGCTTCCGTGCCATCCGTGCCGAACTGCGCGGTGTCCCGGAAAGCAAATAAGAATATCGACGAAGGGGCAGATGCCATGCAGCACCTGCCCCCTTTTTGTTATAAATATCTTCCGGTAATACTCTCCGGATTTTTCTGGATCTCCTCCGGCGTGCCTGTTGCCACGACGCGGCCGCCGCTCTCGCCGCCTCCCGGCCCCATGTCGATGACATAGTCCGCGTTGCGGATGACGTCGAGGTCGTGCTCGATGACAACGACCGTTGCGCCGTTGTCCAGCAGGGCTTGGAACACCCGCAGCAGCACCTGCACGTCCAGCGGGTGGAGGCCGATGCTGGGCTCATCGAAAACGAACACTGAGTCGGTCTGGGTGCGGCCGATCTCGCTGGCCAGCTTGAGGCGCTGGGCCTCGCCGCCGGAGAGGCTGGGCGTTTCCTCGCCCAGTGTCAGGTAGCCCAGACCCAGCTGCTGCAATGTCTGCAGGCGCTGGCTCACTGTCTTCATCCCGCCGCAGAACGCAAGGGCGGAGTTGACGTCCATCTCCATCAGTTCCGGCAGGGAGACGGCCTGCTCCCCCTTGTTCATCAGCTTCACGCCGTAAGCCGCCCGCGCGTAGCGAGAACCCCGGCAGTCGGGGCAGACGATGTTCACATCCGGCAGGAACTGCACGTCCAGGCTCACCTCACCGGTGCCGTCGCAGCCGGGGCAGCGCAGACTGCCCGTGTTGTAGGAAAAATCGCTGGCCTTGAAGCCCTTTTGCCTGGCGTCCGGAGATCTGGCATAGAGCTTCCGCAGCTCGTCGTGGACGCCCGCGTAGGTCGCCACGGTAGAGCGCACATTGATGCCGATGGGCGTCGCGTCGATGAGCTTGACGTGCGCGATGCCCTCGGCGCGGATCTCCCGGATATGTGCCGGGAGGGCGCTGCCGTTTATCTTTGCTTCCAGCGCCGGCACGAGGCTTTCCAGCACCATCGTCGTTTTGCCGGAGCCGGACACGCCCGTTACCACGGTGAGCCGCCCCTTGGGAATGTCCAGCTCCAAAGGCTTGACCGTGTGGATGCTGCCGGTGGAGAGATGGATCCCCCCCTCTGCGAACATCTCTCCTTCCCTGGCACACCGGCGCAATTTCGTCTCAGCTTTTCCGGAGAGGAACGGCCCGATCTGGGACTCCGGCTTTGCCTCCAAATCAGCTATCGTCCCTTCGGCAATGACATGTCCACCCTTAGCTCCCGCTTCCGGCCCCATCTCGATCACCCAGTCGGCCTCTTTCAGGATCTGGGTGTCGTGGTCCACCAGAATGACCGAGTTGCCGTCGGCCACGAGGTCGTGCATCACACCGGTCAGACCCACGATGTTCGACGGATGCAGGCCGATGGACGGCTCATCCAGCACATAGAGCACGCCGGTGGTGCGGTTGCGGACGGCCCGGGCCAGCTGCATCCGCTGGCGCTCACCGGTGGAAAGGGTCGAGGCCGAGCGGTCAAGCGTCAGATAACCCAGACCTAAGTCCATCAGCCGCTTGGCGGTACTTTCGAATGCCTCGCAGATGCTCTCCGCCATCGGGCGCATCTCTTCCGGCAGGCTGCCCGGCACGCCCTTCACCCACTCCACGAGGGCTTCCAGCGTCATCTGGCAGGCTTCGTCCAGCGAGATGCCTCGCAGCTTCGGCGCACGCGCCGCCGCTGAGAGCCGCGAGCCGTGACACTCGGGGCAGACATCTTCCCGCAGGAACTTTTCCACCCGCTTCATGCCCTTGTCATCCTTGACCTTTGCAAGAGCATTTTCTACGGTGTAGACGGCATTGTAATAGGTAAAGTCCAGCTCGCCGGCCTGGTTCGAGTTTCTGGCGTGGTAGAAGATATGCTTTTTCTCTGCCGGACCGTGGTAGACGATGTCCTTTTCCTGTTCGGTCAGGTCGCGGAACGGCACATCCGTCCTCACGCCCATCTCCCGGCAGACGTCTGTCATCAGCGACCACATCAGGCTGTTCCACGGAGCCACTGCGCCGCCGTCGATGGTCAGTGAGTCGTCCGGCACCAGCGACGCCATGTCCACCGTCCGGACGCTGCCTGTGCCGCCGCACTTCTGGCAGGCACCTTGAGAGTTGAAAGCCAGCTCCTCCGCCGACGGCGCATAGAAATGCGCACCGCACTCCGGGCAGACCAGCTCCTTGCCCGCCGCAACAGCCAGCGTCGGCGGGATGTAATGCCCGTTCGGGCAGCGGTGGCTTGCGAGGCGGGAGTACATGAGCCGCAGGCTGTTCAAAAGCTCCGTGCCGGTGCCGAAGGTGCTGCGGATGCCCGGTACGCCCGGCCTCTGGTGCAGCGCCAGCGCCGCCGGAACATACAGCACCTCTTCCACAGAGGCTTTCGAAGCCTGGGTCATCCGGCGGCGGGTGTAGGTGGACAGCGCCTCCAGATACCGGCGGGAGCCTTCGGCATACAGCACCCCCAGCGCCAGCGAGGATTTGCCCGAGCCCGACACGCCCGCAATGCCCACGATCTTGTTCAGCGGGATGTCCACGTCGATGTTTTTCAGGTTGTGTACCTTTGCCCCGCGCACGAGCATTTTGTCTATCATTCTGTTTTTCCTTCCCTTTGGCCTTTTTGCGCCAGATGAATTCGATGAGGCCCGGGCCTCTGTAGGCCGCGGCTTTCCGGTATGGGACAATGACAAATCATTTTATTGGGATATGAAAGAGACGCCCTCCGCCTGCTTCGGCGCTGCCGGATTGCCCGGCTCCGCTTTTGTCAGCATCTGCTGGAACTTCCGGGCCGCCGTGTTCAGCGGACGGTGATGGTCGTAGACGAGGCAGATAGAGCGGGAGGGAATGATCTCCTGCAGATGCAGCTCGACAAGCTCGCCGCGGGCCAGACGTTCTTTTGCCATTGGTTCCGGCACGAAGGCGAGGCCCAGCTCACTTTTCACCAGCGTGAGCATCTGGTCGGTGGTGGCGGCCTCGGTGTCGGGCCGGAGCACGGCGTCGTGGTCGAGGAAGAACTGCCGGTAGAAGCTCCGGGTCATGCTCTCATCGCCGAGAGAGATGAGCGGATAGCCGCTCAGCTCCTTCAGCGTCAGGCGCCGGCTGGCCAGCGCAGTGAAGGTCTTTCCGCCCACCAGCACCTCATAAAACGGTCTCAGTTCCACCATCTTCAGGCCCTGTTCCACCTCTGCCGGGGTGGAGATGACGGCAAAATCCACTTCTCCGTTCTTCACAGCCTGCACTGCCTGGGGCGTGGAGTGGTTCGAGATGCGCAGCCGGATGCCGGGATACTCGGTGTGGAACGTCCGCAGCTTCTCGGCCAGATAGATGTTCAGTGCCGTCTCCGTCGCACTGATGCTGATGGAGCCGTGCTCGAGGGTGGCGCTGGCGCTCAGCTCTTCCTCCGCGTCCTGTATCTGTACCGCCGCCGAGGCGATGCGGGAGTAGAGCATCTCGCCCTCCGGCGTCAGGGTGACGCCCCGGTTGGAGCGGGTAAAGAGCACACAGTTCAGCTGGCTTTCCAGCCGGTTCATCGAGTGGGTGATGTTGGGCTGGTTGTTGCCCAGCACCCGCGCCGCCTTCGTAAAGTTCTGATACTTCGCCACATAATAGAAAATTTTGTAGTATTCCCAATCAACGTACATGGAAGCCTCCCCCTCTTTCATACCAGAATCACATTTTTACTTCTCCCCCACCAGCGCCACGGCAGCATCATTGACATTCGTGCCAGTAGCGCCGGTGATGATCAGGCCGTCCACCGCTTTCAGTGCATGGTAGGCGTCGTTGTTCTGCAGGGTGTCGAACACATTCCAGCCCTTGGCGGTCAGTGCGGAGAGGGTGTCACCATCCACATAGCCGCCGGCAGCATCGGTGGGGCCGTCGGTGCCGTCACTGCCCACCGAGAACACTGCTGCATCCAGCCCGGCCAGCGCCGGAGCCGCTGCAAGGGCAAGCTCCTGATTCCGTCCGCCGAGGCCCTTGCCGGTCAGGTGGACGACCGTCTCGCCGCCTGCAATGTAGGCCAGCTTTTTTCCCTGCCCCGCGTGGGTCCGGACGATGGAGCCAAGGAAGCTGCCCGCCTCCCGGGCTTCACAGCAGAGCTGGTCGGTCAGCAGGACGGGCTCATAGCCAAGCTCCCGGCAGGCGGCAGCGGCGGCGGTGCAAAGCTCCCGCACACTGCCGGTGATCCGGGTCGTCACGTTGTCCAGCATCTTGGGCGTTTCCTGCGCCAGAAGAGCTTTTGCCTGTTCCGAGAGCTTCAGGTGATATTTCTCCGCAATGGCAAGCGCCTGTGCGCAGGTAGAGGTGTCCGGCACCGCCGGGCCGCTGGCGATCATATCCAGCGGATCGCCCAGAATATCGCTCAGCACGATGCTGAACACCTGGGCCGGGGCGCATGCCTGCGCGAACCGCCCGCCCTTGACGCCCGAAAGCCGTTTGCGGATGGTGTTCATCTCCACGATGTCGGCACCACTGGCAAGAAGCTGGCCGGTGATGTCCTGCAATTCTGTGCCGGGGAGCAGCGGCTTTTCAAACAATGCACTTCCTCCGCCGGAGAGCAGAAACAGCACGGTATCCTCCGCTGTCAGCCCCTGCACCAGCTCCAATGCCTTCTCGGTGGCCGCAAAGCTGTTCTCGTCCGGCACCGGATGGCCCGCTTCATAACAATTTACGCCCAGAATTTTGCCCCTGACGTGCTCGTATTTGGTCACGACCACGCCGCCGTCCACACGGTCCAGCGCTTCCACTGCCGCGTGTGCCATCTGCCATGCGGCCTTGCCCGCTGCGACCAGCAGCACCCTGCCGCCCTTGGGCGCAAAGGCTTTCAATGCGCGGCGGACAGCTTCGTCCGGAAGGACGGCGTTCAGGCTGGATGCGATGATGGCATCGGCATCCTTTCGCAGAGTCGGATTCATGAAACAGACCTCCTTGTGGGGTATGATCTACAGCAGACCGGCTTCGGGCATGGTTTTTACAAAGCCCCGCTTGGCCGGGCCGTCCGGAATCATTATACAGCAAGACCGGCGTTTCGGGAATACTTTCGGCAATGGTTTTGAAATTGCTGTACAGCTCGACATCACGGACTGCACCTTTCTTAGTTGGGTCTTGTATCTGATTTTTATACCCGCTCTCTATGAAATACCAGGATCTTGTTTACAGACATCCCCATGCAGCCGCCGGATCACCTTAAATGCGACCTCATGTTCTGTTATCATTTGCAACGAAAATCACCCTATCCCCACCGACTTGACGGCATTGGTTTGAGTGGTCACGCACAAAAATCAAGTTTGAAATGATCCTGTTTGCTGCAATAGAGTTGTTCCTTTCTTGGCAAGTATGGTATACTTATCTTGACCAATAAGACCCAATTTGGAGGCAGCATCAGAAATGACAGAACGAGAGAAAATGATAAATGGCGCGCTATACGATCCATCCGATCCGGAACTGGAGCAATTACGCTTGAATGCACGCAAATTGGCAAGAAAGTACAACCGGACGGATGAGGACCAACCGGAAGAACAAGCCGAAATTCTGCGAAAATTATTACCTGCAACAAAGCAGTTTCCGTATTTGCAGGCACCGGTCTACTTTGATTACGGCTGCAATACATACTTTGGAAAGTACAGCTCTGCCAACTTTAATTTCACCTGCTTAGATGTATGTGAAGTCCATATCGGGGACAATGTGATGATCGGGCCAAATGTCACATTGGCAACTCCCATGCATCCGCTTTTGCCGGAGGAACGGAATATCCAAAAGCGAGAAGATGGAAGCATTTATAATCTGGAATATGCCCGGCCCATCACTATAAAGGATAATTGCTGGTTGGCATCCAACGTAGTGGTTTGTGGCGGCGTTACCATCGGAGAAGGCTGTGTGATCGGAGCAGGAAGTGTTGTGACAAGAGACATTCCACCCTATAGTCTGGCTGCCGGAAATCCCTGCCGGGTCATCCGCCAGATAACCGAGAAGGACCATATGGAAACTGCAGCTTGCCTAGAATAAGGCAAACGATCCCCCAGGAAAACGCTCCGGCTGCAAAGCAGAGCGCATAGAACCAATCCAAAAACACAGCCCCGTTCTGGTGAAGTGATATGCTACCCCTAGAGTAAACAGAGTAAAAACAAAACTCTGAATACTCTGGGGGTATTTTCATGTCAAAGACGGCGAAGATGCCCTGAAAGACCGGCGAGGAAGGCACAAGAAGGATTACAAACCGCAGACGGAAGAAGAACGGTTACGGATCTGCTGCCTGCAATACGCAGGCACAATACCCCGGTTCCGGCTGGTAGCAATGGATCGTAAGGTATTCGTCCACCTCAGGGCTGTAATCGTGAAGGATGTGCTTCGTTCCGTTCAACGCCACGTTTTTAATGCCGAAAGTTCAGAAGTCGTTGACTTTCAGGCATTCTCTGTGTATTCTGTAACATAGAAGGTCAAATGGTTTTTCACAAGATGCATAAAGCACATCAAGCGAGCGGTCTGTCCTGAATCGAAATACAGACGGTTCTGTGGATGTCACAACTTCCCATGCGATGCCGGAAAACACGGAGAACCGGCTTCTCATCGGAGAGACTGAATTCCATCTCTTCCTGCGTATCTATAAGCCCGACTGGAATGCCCTGAGCGGCTGGCAGCCGCCCACGGTCTGTGTAAAATAACCCCAGATATAAAGGAGGCAACCCACCATGAAGATGACCCGCAGAAACTTTCTTTCCACTTCAGCGGTTGCGGCGTTCGCCTGCGGCGCATCCCTGACCGCGCACGCAGCAGGCAGTACCGATGAAAACAGTCTGAACTTTATCACAGACATTTTCAAGGACTCTCCCCAACCGGGCGAGATCGAAGATGCAACGGCGATCACGGCAGAAAAGAACGCCGAATGGTATGAAAAGCTGGATTTTTCAGACCGGCGGGAGTTTGCCAACGCAGAACGCGGCTGGCTGGACAATGCGGAAGGTAAGACCATCTACGCCGAGGATGGCAAATTTGCATGGGATCTGCAGAGCTACGGCGATTTGAACCGGGATGCTCCGGACACTGTAAACCCCAGTCTGTGGCGGAATACCCAACTCAACGCCAAAGCCGGTCTGTTTGAAGTATGTGATGGCATCTATCAGGTGCGCGGCTTTGATATGGCCAATGCGACCTTCATCCGCACCAACAACGGCTGGATCATTTTTGATGTCCTGATGTGCAAAGAAAATATGCAGGCAGCAAAAGCGCTGATGGAAAACCGGTTCGGACCGCTGGATGTCAAAGCTGTGCTGTACAGTCATAGCCATGTGGATCACTTTGGCGGCGCAGAGGGTGCGATCGACCGGAACAATGTAGCGGACCCCAGCCTTTCCGTCGACAAACAGCTTGCCTCGGGCAAAACGGTCATCCTTGCACCGAAAGGATTTTTGAAACACGCCATCCGCGAAAACGTCTATGCCGGCATCGCAATGGCCCGGCGGGCGCAGTATCAGTATGGTACGGTGCTGGAAAAAGGGGAGAAAGGAGCACTCTCCATCGGCATCGGCATGGGACAGTCTACCGGTCATGTGAGCCTTATTGCACCAACCTATGAGATTGGGGAAGATGTTCCGAAGCTGACCATCGACGGGCTGGAGATCGAATTCCAGTTGACCCCCGGCACCGAAGCCCCTGCCGAGATGAACGCCTATTTCCCGAAATACCGCGCCCTCTGGATGGCGGAAAACTGCACCGGTACGCTGCATAATCTGTACACCCTGCGCGGCGCAGAGGTGCGCGATGCCAACGATTGGGCAAAGTATATCATCGAGGCAGATCAACGCTTCTGCAGCAAGACTGACGTGGTGTTCCAGAGCCATAACTGGCCGCACTGGGGCGAGGAGATCCATGAATATCTGCTGAACACGGCAGCCATCTATAAGTTTATCCACGACCAGACCCTGCATTACATGAACCAGGGCTATACCTCCAACGAGATCGCCGCCATGATCTCGCTGCCGGATGCCCTCGAAAAAGTCTGGTATACCCGCCAGTATTACGGCACGCTGCCGCATAACGCCAAAGCCATCTACCAGAAGTATCTGGGCTGGTACGATGCGAACCCGGTCAACCTGGACCCGCTCCCGCCCAGCGATGCCGCTAAGAAGCTGGTCGAATATCTGGGCAGCACGGAGCTGGTGCTCTGCAAGGCAAAAAAGGACTATGCAAAGGGCGAATATCAGTGGGTGGCACAGATCACCAAGGAGCTGGTCTTTGCAGACCCGTCCAACCAGAAGGCACGCAACCTGTGTGCCGATGCGCTGGAGCAGTTGGGTTATCAGGCGGAATCCGGTGCGTGGCGCAACGCCTACCTGATGGGTGCGGCGGAACTGCGGAACGGCAATCTGTCCGGGCGGGCCCGCACGGCGAATGGTCTCACCAACAGTATGCGAGCAATGACGGTTTCCATGCTGTTGGATTATATCGCCATCCTGACGGATGCCAACGCTGCACAGAATGATGACCTGACCTTGAATCTGACCGTAACGGATGAGAATGAACAGTTCTATGTGACCCGTAAGAATGGCGTCCTGCTGTCTTACCCCGGCGAGAACCATCCGGATGCGCAGGCTTCCGTCACCTGCAAGCGTCTGCAGCTCTTTGCATTGATGACAGGTCAGCAGGCCGGGCAGGTACAGATCAGCGGAGATCCCACTGTCCTGAAACGCCTGCTGGCATACGCGTCCAAGTTTGAAAAAACCTTCAATGTCATTGAACCGTAAAAACGATTCGGAATTTCAATTTTTTCAAAAATATCTCTGGGGCTTTGATATTAAGCTCTGTCAAGAGGGCTGGCACCGTCCAGCCCTCTCTCTTTTTGCAAAAGTTTCCCTCGCTTTTTCTTGCGCCCTGCCGAAAATATCGTGTTTTCAAAACTTTTTGTTGACACCACTCGATTTTTGTGGCAGCCTATCCCAACGATCTATAGCAATTCAACTTTTTGGCTGCCATATTGGAAACAAGGCAGCCGACTTCCCCTGCAGCGGCGTGAGCGCCCATCAGCACCTTCCCGTTCAGGATGATGCCGCGGCAGAGCGGCTCCTTCACGGAGCGGGTAGAGATCTATCTCATCCAATGCGATGCCGAGGTGCAGAGCGTGGAGCGGCTGACCAGTCTGGACCAGCTGCATGAGCTGATCCCCCGGCTGAAGCTCCGGGGCTTCGGCGGTACCGACTTCCGACCGGTGTTCGCCTATGTAGACAGGCTGCTGGAAGAGAAAAAGCTGACGAACCTCAACGGCCTGCTCTATTTTACCGACGGCGTGGGCACCTACCCGGAAAAATCCCCTGTCTACAAGACTGCCTTCATCTTTAACCGTGACGACCACATCAGCCCCCACGTTCCCAGCTGGGCCATCCGGGCTGTACTTACCACTGACAACATCCGCCTGCTTGAACCGCAGAAGACCCGAACCGAGGAGGACACCGAATCATGGATATAGCAAGTGCAAAACAACAGATCAAAAATACCGTGCAGATCTACCTGCAGAAGGACGCTCTGGGCCGCTACCGGCTTCCGCTGGTGCACCAGCGGCCCATCTTCCTGCTGGGTGCGCCAGGTCTGGGCAAGACTGCCATTATGCAGCAGGTCGCTGATGAGATGGGGCTTGGCCTTGTGAGCTATTCCATGACCCACCACACCCGCCAGAGTGCACTGGGTCTGCCTGTGATCGTAGAAAAGGAATACGGCGGCAAGCACTATCAGGTCAGCGAATACACCATGAGCGAGATCATCGCCAGTGTCTACGACTGTATGCGCACCACCGGCAAAACGCAGGGCATCCTGTTTCTGGACGAGATCAACTGTGTCTCCGAGACCCTCTCCCCTGCCATGCTGCTGTTTCTGCAATACAAAGTCTTTGGTGGGCATCAGATCCCCGAGGGCTGGGTGGTGGTCACCGCCGGCAACCCGCCCCGCTTCAACAAAAGTGTCCGGGAGTTCGACGCTGCCACCCGTGACCGGCTGAAGGTGATCGAAGTTGAGCCAAGCTATGAAGCATGGAAGACCTATGCGCTGGAACACGGTGTCAGCCGCAGCGTCATCAGCTATCTGGATATCCGTCCCGAAGATTTTTACAAGGTCGAGACCACTGTGGACGGTCTGACCGTGGTAACGCCCCGTGCCTGGGAGGATCTCTCCGAGATCCTGCAGTATCACGAGGAGCTGGGCCTTGCAGTCGGCGAGGAGCTGACCACCCAGTATCTGCAAAACAAGCAGGTCGCCCGGGATTTTGCCATCTACTACGAACTCTATCAGAAATATCGTCAGGCCTACAATATTGATGCCATCCTGCAGGGTGTGTGGGATGAGGATGTCCTCACGCAGGCACGCAGCGCCAAGATGGACGAGCGGATGAGCCTTGTCAGCCTGCTGCTGGAAGCCGTGTTCCTGCAGATGGAACGCTGCACCCTGCGCCACGATGCGCTGCGTCTTATCGCGGCCACCCTCAAAGCCCAGCGCGGGACGCTGGATGTTCCCGGCGATGCCCTGACCGCCCTCGCCGGGCTGGAGGACAACTGGCGCGCCGAAGCCAACAAAGCCCCCTCTGCCCGGCAGAAGGTCTATCTCGATCTGCTGTCGCTGACTGCCCAATGGCACGGAGAACTTTCCGGCTCCACCCCTTTTTCCGCCCTCAAGGCCTGCTATCAGCGCTCGGTCGCCGACCTGCAGGCTGAGGTCGCTGAAACGCAGAAGAAGCTTGGCGATCTGCTCCGTTTTTTACAGGAAGCCTTCGGTAAGGGAACGGAGCTGAGCATGGCGGTAAACGATCTGACCGTAGCCCCCGTAGCCACCGCATTTCTGGGGCAGTTTCTCAGCACCGATTACTTTGCAGCCAGCCGGG